>ERZ724526.28-NODE-28-length-63980-cov-5.819022_pt1 | contig 63980 bp, 50 predicted proteins | sample MGYA00376059_ERZ724526 | MGnify/ENA primary metagenome ERZ724526 (study PRJEB28724, sample SAMN07190883) | activated sludge metagenome | isolation source: activated sludge of sewage treatment plant in Hong Hong | place: Hong Kong | collected 2016-03-17 ...
AACTCAAATTATCCTTCGCCTCTGTTGCTCGCGCAACAGGGGCGTTTTGGTTTTTTATCTGTAAGTTCTACTGCTTGTCAAAGCGAACCCTGGGATCTGCCCAGGCATACAGTAAGTCGGCAATCAAACTTCCCGCTATCGTCAGGGCCGCAGCCATCATCAGTATGGCAAACAATACCGGATAGTCGGCGCTTAAAAACGCCTCCTGGGTTTTCATGCCTATTCCCGGAAACTGAAACAGGGATTCCACAACCAGCGAACCGGCAAATACAGCCGGAAACAACCCGGCAAATATGGTAATGACCGGGAAAAGCGCATTGCGAAAGGTGTGGCGCCAATACACGCTGTTTTCAGGCACTCCCTTGGCCCGGGCCGTGCGTATATAATCCTGCCGGATATTTTCAAGCATGCCCCCGCGCATCTGCAGCGCCAGAACGGCCAGTGCGTGCAGGCTCAGCGTGGCGATGGGCAGTATAAACTTGTCGGCATTGTGCCGGCACCAGGCGCCGAAAGTCAGGCCGCTGCCTTTCCACGACTCGATCGCGATGCCTTTGATCCAGAAAAGCCCCCAATCGGGCGTGGCAAAAAGGAGGATCAGCAGCCCGCCCATCCAAAAAGCCGGCGTCGCATATAGCAAAAGCAGGGTCCAGCCGGTAAGGCGATCGAAGGGCTTGTTTCGCCGCCGGGCCATCGCAACACCAAGCGGTATGGCGATGAGGTAGGCGATGCAGATCGCCAGGCCGTTGATTACCAGCGTAGACAGCAAAGCAAACATAAGTGACTCCCATACAGGTATTTGCGTTAGCCGCGACAAACCGAGATCGCCGGTAACAAATCCGGAGATCCAGTGGTGATACTGGTTGTCCGTACCGTACCAGTGAAAGGCGGGCCGGTACATTTTCCAGGCGCCGTCGCTCTGCCGGAGGGTGTGGATTTGAGCCTCAAGGTTTGTAAGCAAGCCCGCAGGATAGGCATTTGCAGGCAGTTGTTGCAGCGACACCTGAATACTGTCGAACATCGCGGGTAGCAGATCAATATGGTTGCACTTGACCATATCCGAAACAGCAAGCCGGAAAGCACCGGCATGGTGCAGTGTGTCGGACAAACCGGAAGCGACACCCCAGACCCTGATTAACGCCGACTCATAGCGACTGACTGCAGGCCAATCGCCGCTTTGGGCGCAGAGGTTCAGCAGGCGCGCGCGCCTTGAATAAGGAAATATGCGGTATGCGGTATCGGGATACGGGGCGGGACTTACATCGAAGTAAAACACCGGTTTGTCCAGGCCTTCCAGCGCTGCTCTGATGCGTATGGCTGACTCCTGCACCTGGCCACTGTTGCCAAGTGGCGCAGCATCGCCCGAATCGACAAGGGTATCGCGCGGCGAGCATTTGCTCAACCCGAATACCGTCATGGAAATAAGCAGTAGCGTCGGTATGGCCAGCAGTGTTCGTTTAACGATATATCTGAGCATATTCCAAACGGCTGAGGATGGCTACAAAAAGGGATTGTATTCTTTCTCGTGCCGGATTGTCGTTGCCGGCCCATGTCCGGGATAAACGACCGTTTCGTCGGGCAGTGTAAACAATTGCGTTCTTATACTGGCAATCAGGGTATCAAAGTCGCCGCCGGGCAGGTCGGTCCTGCCGATGCTTTCCATAAACAACACATCGCCGGCGATCACAAAACCCTCTTCGCGGCAATAAAACGATATGCTGGCCGGCGAGTGCCCCGGCGTAAACAAAACATTAAGTCTGACCTTGCCGAATTCTACCACGTCGCCGGCCTCCAGAAAACGCTCGGGGACGGGCATATCGTCTGTAAACGGAACGCCGTACATCTGGCACACCTGGGGGAAGCGCTCCAATACAGGCAATTCGCCGTGGTGTATTTCCAGACCCAGGCCCCAGGTGCGCGCAACGAAACCGTTGCCAAACACATGGTCGAGGTGGCAGTGCGTGTTGATCAGCCTGACAGGGCGCAGGTTGTTTTTTTCGATAAAATTTTTCAGCGTATCCCTTTCTTCTGCCGTGTAGCAGCCGGGGTCAAAAATGGCGCATTCCCCCGAAGTATCGTCATAGATGACGTAGGTGTTTTCGGCAAAAGGGCTGAACTCGAACGCTTGAATTTTTATCATAAGTAATTGCGGCTGTTTTCCGGCAGGTTCAAAAGTACACGACAAAACAACGGCGTTTCCCGAAAAAACAAAAATGCCTTTCCGGGTTCAGGTCGTTTTCTCAGGCAAACCCGGCCGGAAAGGCATTTTCAACAGGATACAGGTAATCCTTATTTCACGATCAGACGCCGTTCGACAGCGCCGGAAGTGGTTTGAATACGCAAGGTGTAGAAGCCTTCCTGCCAGTTGCCAACATTCAGTTGTGTGCTCCGGCCGGCCGAAGGCAAGAGGGTATGTATGGTTTGTCCCAATGCATTAATGGCCTCGATCTGCTCTACTTCCAGGTCGCCGGTAAAAACAGTGGCGACATCGCTCGCCGGATTGGGGAAAACAACGACGTGTTGACCAAACGCGGGCTCGCTTGCCGGGGTCGTCTGTACCATTTTCACCCAGATAGTATCCAGTTCAAGCGGGACAGAGAGTTCTTTGACGTTTCCCTGGGCATCGATGGCTCTAATGCCTTGGACAGGTATGGTGATGGGAATAAGCCCGCTGTTTTCTGCCCGGTCGATCACATCTACAATGATGATAAAATCAGTAGAGAAATTGATCTTGGCAACACGGCCGTGCCCGTTTACGCTTTGTCCGTTTTTTCGGGCAAAACCCATATCCAGTTGCTTGGTGGCATAATTATCCTTTGCCATGAAGAGGCAATGGGTATTGGAGCCCATCAGGTCGGAATAATAAAACGTTTCGGGGTCGTGGTTGATAAACTCAGGGTACCGCAGGGTGAAGGCCAGGCCAAACAAATTCAGGACGGGTACGCTGGTACTGCCCACAAATACATCAGCGCTGAACTCGATCAGGCTTTGAGGGTTGTTGGGGTTGATATAGATGGTATCATCGGTAAATTTCACCCGAACCTTCGGCAAACCGGGCGTCCACGCAATATCCGTGGTGTCTATCGGGAGGTAGTGTTGTTCGATCGGATCGGCGTCGAAATCGAGAATTTTTCCGTCTCCGTCGCAGTCCAGGTGTTTAAAATTCACGCCGGTTATGACAGACTCCTGCCAGTTTGGGGCAAATTGGGGCGTCCATGCCGTCGTTGCATTGGGGCGCGGCGCTCCGATCGTGGCATAACCAAGCCCCAGGTTGAGCAAGTCGTATACATTGGCTTTCAAGTCGCCGTTTGCGTCGCCGGGCATCACATAGTCGGTTCCGGCAGGCAGGTTGCCCGGGCACATGCTGTAGGTATCTGTAATGAGCAGGCGGGTAACAGACGATACACAACCGTTGGTTTTCCAGGCTGTGAGGTTGGTCCGGTAAATACCCTCCACTTCGTAAAAGTGGGTCAGGGTGTCCCATTGCGACAATTCTACCAGCGGACTGCCGTCTCCAAAATCAAGCTGGAGATAGGCGAAATCACCTGCGGAAAGGTTGGTAAATCTAAAAGTGTATCCGTCGTCGGGATTGGCATTGACCAGATCGATCTTGAGATCGGCCACACAGGCGCCGCTACTGGCGCCGCATTCGCCGGCCCACCAGGTCGAAACACCCGAAGTCATGGCCTCGCATTCATTCCCGTAGGTAAATCCATCGCAACCACATACCGGAGCGTACAGCGACGGGCAATTATTGCTTACACCGACCGTGATGGCCGGATTAATACAACCCGGTTCGGCCAGTGTAATCTGCCGGCAACGGGTAGTGGTACAAGTGGCGCCGCTGACCGAATCAACAACGGTATATTGAGCGCAAATCAGATAGGTGCCTTTTCCGGGGAGTTGATACGTGAAATTGGGTGTCTCTGCCAGTATCTGGTTCGACTTGCTGTCGAACCATTTAACAGAATTCAGTACCCCCGTCGTGTTCGCGGTAGCGAATACCTTGCCATACAACTGATTGCCGATCGCCGTTACGTAAATGTCGTGATCGCACCAGTTGGGATTTTGGGCGCTTACAAAAATATCCTTGCACAGTTCCGACGAGCACCCGTAACTATCTGAAACAGAAAGGCAAACCGTAAAAAAACCTTCATATGGAAAGGTGTGTTGCACCGTTTTCCCTTCTGCTGTAGCGCCGTCGCCAAAATCCCATTTGCAGGTTTGGGTAGAAGGATCGTATACATCGGCATCGAAGGTAAGATTGAAGGAGTTGACGTTGCTGGTAGCGTGGGTAAACTTCGCCTCACAGGGAAGTGTATCCGATACACAGGTCAGTTTCACCACTTCCAGCCCTTCGGAGGTGCACCCGGCCGGTATTGTTGCAGCGGCAGCAGAAAATCGGATGGTCTGATTGCCGGTCAGGTCGTCTGTGCCGGCGACTGCCTTCAGGATATTGCCGTTGTCCAGATCGATGATCTTGGCCCCGCAGTCCGGGGTAACAGATACTACCCAACCCACCCTTTCACATTGGGCGGACAATTTTGCGGCAGTCAGTATAGACGCAAATAAGACGGCAGCAATTTTCCAGTCAAAAGTGTAGCGGTTACCGTGCATATTTTTGTTCGTTATTTTCACAAGACAGGATGATACGGCGGTTCGTTGGGTTACAGAACATTTTGATTCTACAAAGGTTAGCAATTTCCGGAGGAAGTTCAAAGACATTTTCAATAACTTGCCGGGAAAATTTTTGGTATGGTTCTTAACTAAAAATTTGATTTACAGCGTGTTAAAATGCCCTTTTAGGGGAAATCTATTTTAGCGTATGGTAAGCGAAAAACTTGTGTCTCTGCTCCGGACCTTTTCAAAGTACGAACTCAACCGGTTCCGGAAGTTTTTGCTTTCCCCTTATTTCAATGAACAGGAGGATCTGGTGCGGCTTTTTGGGCTGCTCAATACTGCGCTGCGGACGGAAGATAATCTTGAAATGAAGCTGGATAAACAGGGTGTGTGGAAGGCGCTTTACCCTGGAAAAAAGTTTGACAATGCGCATATGCGGCGTATTTCGTCGGAGTTAGGCCAACTGGCTATGCATTTTCTGACTGAAGAGGCGCGCAGACAGGATGCGCTGTCTGAAGCACTTGAATTGCAACAGGTGCTGGAAAAGCCCGAATTACAAAAACATCTTTCCGGCGTGGAACGCCAGATCAGGAGACAGCTCGATGCCGCGCCCGGACAGTCTACCTGGTATTATTTATCGCAGTTCAGGATGCACTGGAATGTGTATAACCGAGCATCCAAGGTGGTGGCTACGGCAGATTTCATGAACAAATTATTGCCTGCCGATCAATCGCTGGATTATTTTTATGTCGTTCAGAAACTGAAATTTTATGTTGCCTGGCTGATTTTCAGGGGATTTCGGTCGACACAGCAGGAGCTGCTGGTCATTCCCGGTTTTTGGGACTACATCCGCCAGTCCCCGTTTTCCGACCTGCCGCTGGTTTCGATTTATCAGGATGTAATTCTTTGCCTGACTGAACCGGACGAAGAACAGCACTTCAGGCACCTGCTAAAAAACCTCGAAAAATATGCGGACAAGCTGACCAAGGAGGATTTGCGGGAATGTTATTACATCGCACAGAATTACTGCGCATTTAAAGTCAACCAGGGTAAAACGGATTATTACCAGGTCTTTTTCAGTCTTTTTCAAAGCATTATTAACCTCGGTATCCTGCTCGAGAACGGCCAGTTGTCAGAAGGGGTATTCAAAAACATGATCACCATAAGCCTGCGGGTGGGAGAATTTGAATGGGCGGAAAACTTTATTCAGGAATACTCAGAGTGCCTGCCTTCGGGAATTAGGGAAAATGCGCGTACGTTCAATCTTGCCAACCTGTATTCGCACCAAAGGAAATACGACAAGGTCATCGAACTGCTGCGCAATGTCGAATACAGCGATGTGGTATATTCACTGGGTTCCAAACTTATCCTGCTGCGCACCTACTATGAACTCGGAGAATACCTCGCACTCGACTCGCTGATCGACAGTTTCCGCATTTTCCTGCGGCGCAACAAGGTTATGTCCAAATCCCTGAAACGGGAGTACAACAGTTTCCTGAATTTTGTGAAAAAACTGACGACGCTCGACACCTCCAATCCCGCTGCCATAGCCGCTTTTCAGCAGCGTGTCATGGCTGTATCTTCCACCACACCCAAGAAGTGGCTCCTCGATAAAATTGAAGAATTGCAGAAAAAATAACTGGCTGACCGCCCTGACCTGTTTGTGGCTGGGTACCGTTGCTGCACAAATGTCGGTTGAGACATCCGGGCACCTCGGCGCCATCTGGCGCCACACCCCAAAACTCACCACCCAAACCGGCGCCCTGCAATGGGGGCAGGAACTCGGCCTGAGGTTCCAGACAAACGGCCGCCGCGACTGGCATCAGTGGCAGCGGTATCCCGTTTTCGGGGTGTCGGTGGTGCATATGCATTTTGGCGCCGGCTCGCATGGCGACGGATACGGCCTGCTGCCCAACCTGTCCATCCCCATCTTCCGCAGCGGTATTTTTACGGCTTTTTTCCGCCTGGGCACGGGCCTGGCCTGGGTGAGCAATCCATATGATTACTTTGAAAACCCCGGACAGAACGCCATCGGCTCGCACTGGAACAACATCACCCAGTTCCGGCTCGGCGGCGAACTGCGCCTCAGCGACCACCTGCGTGTACACGCGGGCGCGGGCCTGACCCACTTTTCCAACGGGGCCGCGGCGTTGCCCAACTACGGCATTAACCTGCCTTCCGCTTATGCAGGAATCTCGTGGTCGCCGAAGCCGGTGCGCGAAAAGGATTTTGTCCCCGCGGCAAGCGAAAAAAAGGCCGGCAGACGCTGGGGCGCCACAATACAGGGGGGCATGGCCTTCATTGAATACGCTGTTTTTGATGGTCCGAAATACCCGATCCGGACGGCCTCGGTTGCCGGTTATTTCAGTTTCAACAAGGTAAACCGGGCGCTGCTGGGCGTCGATTATGAGTTCAACAAAGCGGTTTTTGTATTCGGACAACAAATTGCGGACTTTGAGAACGAAGCGGAGGCCCGCAAAGGCGCCACCAGGCTGGCGCTCTTTGTTGCCGATGAATTTCTTTTTGGCAACTTCGGCATTCAATTGCAGATGGGCGCCTACGTAGGCGGTTCGTTCAACCAATACGTCTTCAAACGCCAGTACAGCAAACTGACCATTCGGTACTATTTCCCGGCCTTGTTCAAAACGGAATTAAAACCACATATGGGCGTTGCCCTTAAGGCCCATGCGGCAACTGCCGAGTATATTTCCATGAACGCAGGGCTGGCTTTTTAAGCGAAAAAGTCCGTATTTTTGCGGCCCTTTGTTCACTACACCGATACGGTGGTTAGGATCAACCATTAACCGGCGTGTGTCAAAGGGAGCAATCAATAACCGGAATAAAATGGCCACACCGCGCACTGTCGCTTTTCACACCCTCGGCTGCAAGCTGAACTATTCGGAGACCTCCGCCCTGGCGCGGCTCTTCGAGGGCAGCGGCTATCTTCCGGTGAAATTTGACGACGGCGCCGATATCTATGTGCTCAATACCTGCTCCGTAACCGAGCAGGCAGACAAGGAATGCAAAAAGATCGTCCGGCAGGCGTTGCGCCGCCATCCCGGCGCATTCGTGGTGGTGACGGGCTGCTACGCCCAGTTGAAGCCGCAGGAAATTGCCGACATACCCGGTGTGGACCTGGTACTGGGCGCGGGTGAAAAATTCCGCATCCTCGATTACGTCGACGATTTGTCCAAGGCACAAGGCAAAGGCATGGTGCATGCCGGCGAAGTGCGCGATGTGAATACTTTTTCTGCCTCGTTTTCCTTTGGCGACCGCACGCGCTCTTTTTTGAAGGTGCAGGACGGCTGCGATTACAAATGTTCGTTTTGCACCATTCCCATGGCGCGTGGTGCGAGCCGTTCCGATACGGTAGAAAACGTCGTGGCCAATGCCCGGCAGATCGCCGCCATGGGCACCCGGGAAATCGTGCTGACGGGTGTAAACCTCGGCGATTTCGGCAACGGGACGGCCGTGATCGAGGGCATGAAGCCCAAAAAAGAGGCGCTGTTCATCGACCTTATCCGTGCATTGGACGCGATCGATGAACTGGACCGTTTCCGCATCAGCAGCATCGAACCCAACCTGCTGACCGACGAGGTCATCGCCTTTGTAGCCGAAAGCAGGCGTTTTATGCCGCATTTTCATGTGCCGCTGCAGTCGGGCAACGACAAGCAGTTGCGCGACATGCGCCGCCGTTACCGCCGCGACCTGTATGCCGAACGGGTGGCGACGATCAAACGCCTGATGCCGCATGCCTGTATCGGTTGCGACGTAATCGTCGGTTTTCCCGGTGAAACGGAAGCCGATTTTCTGGAGACCTATCGTTTTTTGCAGGACCTCGATGTGTCGTACCTGCACGTGTTCACCTACTCGGAACGCGCCAATACACCCGCAGCAGATATGCAGGGCGTGGTGGCGCAGGAAGAGCGCAAACGCCGCAACCATGCCCTGCGCGGGTTGTCGGAAATGAAACGCCGCGCTTTTTACGCTGCGCACACCGGATCGACGCGTCCCGTATTGCTGGAGCAGCACAAAAACCCGGACCTGATGAGCGGGTTCACCGACAATTATGTAAAAGTGGAAATGCCTTTCGAGGCCGGCATGGTCAACACCATTGCGCCTGTTTTATTGGGCGACCTGACCGCCGACGGGGAGGCCTGTGTTGCGGAGGTCTTGGCGGGTCACCCGGTACTTTCCTGACTTCAGGGCTTGCGCAGGTCTGTTGACGGCACATCTCCCACATAAAACTTTAGACAGGCGTCGCACAGGCATTTGCCGTTGAATTGCCGCAGAAGGGTTTCCTTGGTGGCAGGGTGCAGGTTGGGGAAGCGCAGCCAGCAATCGCCGGAGTCGTAGTTGATGAACTTCTTTTTGCAGCGGGGGCATTCGTTGATGAAATCATGTTCTTCCTGCACCCACGCTGCCTGCACGCGCCCGCCCAGCGGCGGGTTGAGTTTGCTGATCCGCACCCGCAGCGCCTGCATTTCGGAAAACTGGAACTTCATTTTTTTCACGATCGACGCGACCACCGTTTCAATCAGTTTGCGCGGCTGCTCCATCTCCATACGGCAGATATGGTAGATCGTTTCGTAATTCATCGTCAGTTCAACCTTGTCGTCCTTGACCGCTTTTTCGGTATTCGTGTTGACGACCACATCGACCACGTACTCGCAGCCGAGCGTTTGTTCGCCTTCGTACACGCCGTGATAGGCGTGAAATCGCATTCCTTCCAGTGATATCAGAGCCATGAGCGCAATATTTATTCGCCGAGCATTTCCTGCAACAGATCGTCCTGTTTGGACAGTGCCTGGCATTTTTCGATGCCAAGCGCCAGTTTTACCGAGTCCAGTTCCGCCGCTTTTAACTTGCCAAACTGGGCAATGATGGTTGCCGTGCAGGTCTTTGTTTTTTCGTATTCATCCTGGATCAACCGGAGGTTTTCCTGAAAAGCGCCGGTACTGTCCGGGGTGTTTGCCAGCGATTCCGCTTTTTGGTTCATTTCGACCAATTTGCCAGCGCATTCGCAATAGGCGTGGGCTATTTTGTCGTAACGGGAGGCTTCCTGCCGGCCGCAGCCAAAGAAAAAAAGCAGAAGGAGTAGGGTAAAAAACGGACGCATAACATGTGTTTTACCTGCAAAGAACTTAAAAAACGGATAATAACGCTACACCTTCACTAACTTCCACCTTCCTTTTTTAAACACCCATATCGCTGCGAGTGCCATGCCGGATTCAGCGATGACGATGGCCCAGTAAACGCCTGTTTGTCCCCAGCCCAAGTGCAGGGCAAGCAGTGCCGCGAGCGGGGTTTCCACCAGCCAGAAGAAGATAAAATTCAATAAGGTGGGCGTACGTGTGTCGCCTGCACCGTTGATGGCTTGCGACAGGATCATGCCCCAACCGTAGAACACGTAGCCGCCTGCCAGAATGCGCAGGGCCAGCGCCCCCGCCTCCACTACAGTTGGCTCCTGGGTGAAAAGTTTTATCAAAAACGGCGCGGCAATCACGCAAAACATACCCACAAACGCCAAAAAGATCATGTTGAAAAAACCTGCCCGCCAGGCGGATTTTTCAGCCCGGTCGGCATGTCCGGCGCCGAGGTTTTGGCCCACCAGCGTGGCCGCCGCGTTCGACATCCCCCATGCGGGCAAAAGGGCAAATATCACGATGCGAATGGCGATGGTGTAGCCTGCCGTCACTTCCTTGCTGATTTGCCCAAGGATATAAATCATGAAAATCCAGCTGGCCGAAGCGATGAGATACTGCCCCGTGCTGCCTGCCGCGAGCCGGAGCAGCCGCCCGATCGTATCCAGTTGGGGCTTCAGGTATTGCAGATGGATTTTTACAATTTTTCCGACCCGGAACAGGTGCCACAACTGGTAACAAACGCCTAATGACCGGCCGATTGTCGTGGCTACGCCGGCCCCCAGCAGCCCCAGTTCCGGGAAAGGCCCGATACCAAAAATGAACAGGGGGTCGAGCACGATATTCACGCCGTTGGCGATCCAGAGCGCACGCATGGCCGTACTGGCGTCGCCGGCGCCCCTGAAGATACCGTTGAGCATCCAAAGCAGGAGGATGGGCAGGTTTGCCGTGAGCATCAGCCTGGTGAAGGCGGCGCCGTTGTCTGCTACACTCTGGTCGCGGGCCATCAGGCGCAGGATGTCATCTGCGAAAAAGTAGCCCGGGATAGCGATAAGGATGGAAAGGATCAAGGCGATCAAAATAACCTGTGCGCCTGCTTTGGCCGCTGCTTCGCGGTTGCCCTCTCCCACCCGCCGGGCCACCATTGCGGTTGCTGCGGCGCTCAGCCCGATAGCGACGGAATATACCAGCGTCAGCATCGACTCCGTCAGGCCGACGGTGGCCACGGCTTCTGTGCTGATTTTGGCCACAAAAAAGGCATCTACGACGGCAAAAAGCGATTCCATGGCCATCTCGAGAATCATCGGGATGGAAAGCAGCACAATAGCGCGGTCGATACTGCCGGTAGTAAACTCCTGCTCGTCGCCGCGAACAGCCTGGCGTATTACCCTGCTGATGCGTTGGAGCCGGGTTTCGAGTGTTTTTGTTTCAGTCATAGAAGGAAGTAGGAATCGCAGTGCGCGCAAAGGTAATTTAAAGTGCCGCCAACCGCCGGTTGGTGATACGGGAACGGCAAAAACGACGATTCCCCGATCTTAGTTCCCAACAAGCGAATTTGGAGAAAAAATTTCATCTTTGTAGTAAGCCATAAGTGTAGTAACGGGGTGACTTTGAGTCACCCCGTTACTAGGTAATATTAGCACTAAATCAAATGGTATGACTTTTTACCCGGACACGATATTCCACATCTACAACCAGGGGAACAACCGTCAACCTATTTTTTTCAAGGATGAAAATTACCTGTTCTTCCTGCGAAAAATGCGCAAACACCTGTTGCCTTACGGCGATTTTCTGGCGTATTGCCTCATGCCGAACCATTTTCATTGGCTTTTTTATGTCCGGCATATTAGTATCGGGGTGACTTCAAGTCACCCCGATACTATGATTACGAGTGGGCGGGCCATGACGCTCAATGAATCCATTGGCATTTTGCTGCGCTCTTATACGCGCGCCATCAATAAGCAGGAAAATCGGAGTGGGAGTCTTTTTAGAGAAGAAACCAAGGCCAAAGATGGCTGGATACCACCGTTGATTACGGACACGGATTACAAAAAATATCGCTTCGGTGCGGCAAGCGACTACGGCTATCAGTGTTTTTTGTACATCCACAATAACCCCGTAGAAGCGCATTTAGTACTCAAGCCGGAGGATTGGGTTTATTCGTCGGCGAAAGATTATGCGGGCTACGGCGCGGGACTTTGTGCACTGTGGCTTTGGCTAAGGAATTGTTGAATCTGCCTTCATCAGAGTAGTGACGGGGTGACTCAAAGTCACCCCGTCACTAAACCTAAGGTTGATCCCCCAACCTTACCTTCGCTTTTTTGTTTCTTTAAAAATGTACCCCGGAATGGTATTCCGGTCTCAGTGTTGTTTTGCCGGAATACCATTCCGGGGTACAAGTCTCAGTGTTGTTTTGCCGGAATGCCATTCCGGTGTACAAAGTGGTATCATCAATGATGAACATATCCGAACTCCTCCACCGCGCCCTGCGCCTCGAATGGCTCTCCCCCGAGGAGGGTGTTTTTTTGTTTGAAAATGCCTCCACTGCGGAACTGATGCACGTCGGCAATGCCATCAAAAAGCATCACGTGCCCGGCAATACCGTCACCTGGATCATCGACCGCAACTCGAATACGACCAACGTGTGCATTGCCAACTGCAAGTTTTGCAACTTTTACCGCCGGCCGGGCCACGAGGAGTCGTACATCACGACCATAGAGGAGTACAAACAAAAGATAGAAGAAACATTTCAGTTCGGCGGCGAACAACTGTTGCTGCAAGGGGGGCATCACCCCGATCTCGGGCTGCGGTTCTACGCCGATCTGTTTCGCCAGTTGAAGGAACTTTATCCGACGCTGAAACTGCACGCTCTCGGTCCGCCGGAAATTGCCCACGTGGCCAAACTGGAGGGTATGAGCCATTACGACGTGCTGAAAGAACTCAAAGCTGCCGGACTTGACTCACTGCCCGGCGCCGGCGCGGAAATTCTCAGCGACCGGGTGCGCCGGCTCATCTCCAAGGGAAAGTGCGGCGGACAGGAATGGCTCGACGTGATGCGCGCCGCACACCAGCTCCGGCTCACTACATCTGCGACGATGATGTTCGGCCATATCGAGACGAATCTCGAGCGCATGGAGCATTTTGCCGCTATCCGCCAGGTACAAAGTGAGAAACCGGAAGATGCCAAGGGTTTTCTGGCCTTCATCCCCTGGCCTTTCCAGGATGAAGACACGATCCTGAAAAAACTCAAACGCGCGCGCAACGCCGTCACCGGTGATGAATATGTACGGATGATTGCCATGAGCCGCATCATGCTGCCCAATATCGTCAATATTCAGGCCTCCTGGCTCACGGTCGGCAAACAGGTGGCGCAGGTGTGCCTGCACGCGGGCGCCAACGACTTTGGCAGCATCATGATCGAGGAGAATGTGGTATCGGCTGCCGGCGCACGTTTCCGCTTTACGGCCGATGGTATACAGCAGGCCATACGCGAGGCGGGTTTTGTGCCACAATTGCGCAATCAGCAGTACGAATTCAGGGAATTGCCCGAACATACTGTGCAGCAGGATCTGGACAAGGTGTCCATGATTGTGGACTGACCAGCACTTTAGTACCCGAATGCAGGTATTTAACCTTGTCGCAATCGTTAATTTTAGCAATACGTCGTCTATCTGACGATTTCCCCCTCGGGTGGATGCTGATGTCGTCTTGCCGGTAAATTACTTTCGCCAGCAACTAAACATCCCATCCGCATGATACGTACAATCCTTTCCTTCGCGTTCCCAATTATTTTTGTGGCCGCCTTGTCCGGCCAAACCACCTACTACACGGTCAAGTTTCCCGACGACGAGACCGTTTATGGCTGTGGCGCCGTGCCGGACACCACCTGGCCGGTGATCACGCAGTACGGCAACTGCAATTTTAACGTCGGCGTTTCGGTAAAAGACCAGAAGTTCTACACCAACGCTACCGGTGGTTGCTACAAGATACTCCGCACCTGGAAACTCCTTTACTGGTGCGATTACGACCCGAACTGGCCATCGCCATACTACATCTCCAACCCGACGAGTACCGATATCGGGCCTGTAGTCACCGGCGACATGTACAACCACGGCTATCTGCAGTACACGCAGATCATCAAGGTGGTGGATACCGAGGCGCCGTATTTTCTCAACTGCCCGACCGGTCCGGTTACCTTTTGCGACCTGACCGACAACGACCCAAACCAGTACCATTCCGGCTGGACGGATTACTGCGAAGGACCGGTCAACCTGAACATCAAGGTGAAAGATGCCTGTTCGGGTACGGATATCACGCTCACTTACCGGTTGTTTCTCGATCTGGACAACAACGGTTCGATGGAAACCCTCATCAGCAGCAGCGCACCCACAGCCTGGCCCATTGTAACCAGCACCCAGGGCGATACGCTGTCGGCCATGATTGGTTTCCCGCCCGGATTCGGTCTGCCCTACGGCTCGCACAAAGTCGAGTGGATTGCCAATGACAAATGCGGCAACGAAGCGATCTGCAAATTTGAGTTTATTGTAAAAGACTGCAAAGCGCCGACGGTTGTCTGCCACAATGGCTTGAGTATCAATATCATGCCTACAGGCATGATCACTATTTGGGATACCGACTTTATTCAATACTACAGCGATAACTGCACGCCGACCAGCCAGATCAAATACGCCATTCAAAAGGCGGGCGCCGGCACAACCTTTCCGGACGGCAACCACTCGGTTACGTTCGATTGCAGTGAACTGGGCAAGCAATTTGTGGAAATATGGGTAGAAGATGCCTACGGCAATGCCGATTTTTGCAAGACCTTCATCGATGTGCAGGACAACGCAGGCGTCTGCCCGCCATCCACGCCGTTTAAAGGCACGGTTGCTACCGACAATTCCAAATCAGTGCAAGGCGTAACGGTCAGCCTGCTCAAGGGCACTCAACCGGTTGCCACGGCTGAAACCGGCGACGACGGACAGTATGCCTTCGGCAGCATGACGGCAGGCTGCAACTACAAACTGGTGCCGGCCCTTGACCAACTGGATATCGATGGGGTCAATACACTCGATGCCTTGCTCGTAGCGGGACAACTCGACGATATCATTTCCCTGTCCTCGCCTTACCAGTTGCTCGCTGCCGATGTGGACAAATCGGCGAACGTGACGGCTGCCGACCTGTCGGACATGATTAAAGTGATACTCGGTCTGAAAAGCAGTTTTGCCGGCACGACTTCCTGGCAATTTATTCCGGCGAGTTATGTGTTCCCGGATCCGCTCAACCCGTGGTCGGTATCGGCGCCATCGTCGCTGAAATTCTGCCTGAGCGGTGATATTGATTTTGATCCGAACTTTGTAGCCGTAAAAACCGGCGATATCAACAGTTCATCGGTACAGTCAAGTTTGTTGCCCGACGCTGTCGATCGCAGCCTGGAAAAAGGGACGGCCACTTTTACCACGGTAGAGAGGACATTCAAGGCAGGCGATGTGGTAAATGTGGATATCACCACGCCTGACCTGGGCAATATCGCTGCCTTCCAGTTCACCCTGGAATACAACCCCACGGTACTGTCGACAGTTAGTCTGGGGCAGGCACTGGTTCCGGCAGACTTCATGGCTACACCTCAAGAGGCGCGCGTGACGGCATGCTGGTACGACGCGGCCATGCTCGATCCGACTGTGCAGGCGAAAAATGCCAAATTCAAGGCCTTTTCTCTCCAGTTCACCGCACTTCAGGACGGCAAACTGAGCGAAGTATTGCAGATGACCTCTGCCATTACGCCGGCGCAGGCATATAACCGCCAGATGGAGACCCTCGATGCGCAGCTGCAGTTCCTGCCCGGCCATCCCGGTAAAAAGAATCCGGAGTTCTTCATCATTCAGCCTAACCCCGTCGTCGATGCTTTCAGCGCCACGTACTTCCTTCCCGAAGCAGGCCCTGTTACGCTGACCCTGACCGACGCGACCGGACGTATCATGCAGACGATCCAGGCAAACAAAGAAGCCGGATACCACCAGGCTGACCTGAATCTGGATAAATCAACGCAACCCGGCATGTTCTTCCTGCACCTCAATGGTCCGGGCGGAACAGATGTGCAGCGGGTGATGAAAAGGTAGGCAGTAGCAGCGGGCAGTATGCAGCGGCGGTAGGAGCGAATTGCCTGAAGTTTGGCGTGGGGCCCGATTGCACAAATATTTTCTGTACACGGGGTAAATGGTTTAAAGGTTTGATAATCAAATCCTTAAATCATTTACCCCGTTTCTTTTATGCCACTGCCTGCTGTCATCTCAAAAAAACATCTTCACATTCCACCAGCCCGTCTCGATGATGGCGTCGTTTTTACGGTAAAAATTGAGGGCCGGTTCGTTCCAGTCGAGCACCTGCCATTTTACCAGTCGGCAGCCGCGATTCCGCCCTTCCGCGATGAAGGCGTCGAACAGGAGTTGTCCGATGCCGTACCTGCGGTGCGTTTCGGTGACCAGAAAATCGTCGAGGTAGAGCATCTTGCCTTTCCAGGACGAATAGGCCATGTAGAAGAGCGTCATGCCGACCACGGCGCCGTCCATTTCGGCGACGTGGCTTTCGAATAGCCCGTCGCGGAAATCGCGGAGGTACTCCTCTACGGTAGTCAGAACGGCTTCAGGCTCTTTTTCATAAACAGCCAATTCGAACATTAGGGCGTGAATGGCGGGAATGTCTGCTGCCGTTGCCGGGCGGATTGTTATGGAAGGTTGCATGTTTATAGCGTGATATGTTGAGATAATCGTTTTAATTCGGGTTATTCAGGGGGGCGGATCGTATTTTTGTGCCGGAAATGGAACTGTTCTGTGTTCAGACTGTTTTCAGGGTTTCCTTCCACGGTCTCACATATGAAGCATCTCGCTTATCTCACAAAATTTTTCCGGAAATATCGCTGGCGTTTACTTCTCGGTATTGTCTTCGTCGGTTTCGCCAACTGGTTCAGGGTTTGGCAGCCCAAAGTTATCCGCAATGCCTTGGATACAGTGGTCGAACAGGTGGGTTTTTACAATAACCACGGTGGTATTGCGGCGCACCCGGAAGCCATGAGCGAGCTGAGCGGTAAAATTGCGTGGTTTGGTGCTGCGGTGATCGGTTTGGCCCTGCTCATGGGTATGTTCATGTTTTTCATGCGGCAAACGATCATTGTCATGAGCCGCCTGATTGAATACGACATGCGCAAGGAGGTGTTCGCCCATTACGAAAAACTGGACCTGGCGTTTTACAAGCGCAACAGCACCGGCGATCTGATGTCGCGGATTTCGGAAGACGTCTCAAAAGTGCGCATGTTCCTGGGTCCGACTATTCTGTATGGCCTCGATCTTACCTTTTTGTTTGTCCTGACCATTTCTTCCATGCTCAGCGTCAACGTCACCCTGACGATGTGGGCGCTGCTGCCCCTGCCTTTTCTGAGCATCTCGATCTACTGGGTCAGTACGCTTATCAACAAGCGGAGCGAGAAGATACAGCAGCAATTATCGGTACTCACCAGTTCGGCCCAGGAAGTGTACAGCGGCATCCGGGTGGTGAAAAGTTATGTGCAGGAGCAGGCGATGGGGCGCTGGTTTGCCGAACAAAGCGAGGAGTTTCGCAACCGCTCGCTCAAACTCATCCGCATCGATGCATTTTTCTTTCCGCTCATGGCGCTGTTGATCGGCGTCAGTACCATCATTACGGTTTACGTGGGCGGTTTGCTCGTGGTGCAGGGAAAAGGTGTTACCGCCGGAAATATCGCCGAGTTTGTGATTTATATCAACATGCTCACCTGGCCGGTTACCGCCATAGGCTGGATCGCCTCCCTGACCCAACAGGCTGCCGCCTCGCAGAAGCGCATCAACGAATTCCTGCAGACCCAGCCCACCATCCAAAATCCCGCTACGGGACAGGATGCCGGTCAGGGGCTGCCTGCTGCCAACATTAAAGGTCATGTTGTATTTGAAAATGTCTCCTTCGTCTATCCGGACACGGGCATAAAAGCCCTGGAAAACGTGTCGTTTGAAATATTACCCGGCCAGAAGATGGCCATTATCGGCCGTACCGGCAGCGGAAAAACTACCATTGCCGACCTGCTCGTGCGGATGTACGACGCCACGGAGGGCCGGATACTGATCGATGGCAGGGATATTCGGGAGCACGATCTGGCCAATCTGCGTCGCCGGATCGGTTATGTACCGCAGGATGTTTTCCTGTTTTCCGACACTATTTTGGGCAATATCGCCTTTGGCAAGGACGATATCACCCGGGAAGAAGCGGCGTTTTATGCCAAAAGTGCGGCTGTGCATGAGGATATTATCGACCTGCCGCAGGGATACGACACCATTGTCGGCGAGCGCGGCGTCACCCTTTCCGGCGGTCAGAAGCAACGCGTCAGCATTGCCCGGGCGTTTGCCAAACAGCCCGACCTGGTTATCCTCGACGACTGCCTCTCGGCGGTAGACACCAACACGGAAAGCCGCATCCTGGGTTACCTGGACAATGCGCTGGCCGACAAAACCGGGATCATTATCACACACCGCATCTACTCCATGCTTGACTTTGATAAAATAATCGTGCTCGACAACCACAGGGTCGCCGAAACAGGTACGCATGAGGAGCTGCTGGCGCAAAATGGCTATTATGCCGAGTTGTTTGAAAAGCAATCGGCTGCCGAAATAAACGAATAACATACCATGATAAAACAACTTCTTGCCGGCGCCTTGCTGGCGCTTATCCTGTTCCCCGCCTGTCAGTCGAACCCGGGCACGCCCGCTCCTGCCGCTACAACGCCCCTGCAATTCGAAACCCGCAATTTTGTCAAGCACTATTGCGTCAACGACGATCAGTGTGCGGATTTCAATGTGTTCTACCTTCAGTTTGCTGAAAATTCGCCGCAGATTGTCCGGCAGGTGAGCGACCTGATCCGGGCACGCATTATCGCCAGACTGGAGGGTAATACCACGGTTCCCTTTGAAGCGGCGCTGGATTCAACGGGTACACGCTTCATCGACGATTTTGTCCGGATGAAGCGCGAAAACCCCGACAATACGATGGGTCAGGATATCCAGGTTACCAGCAATGTGTTGGCCAATACCGGAAAACTGCTGACGGTACGCATCGATTTCAACACCTACACCGGCGGCGCACACCCCAATTCAGCCTCGACGCTAATGTCTTTCGATCTTACCCAAAATGCCCGGGAACTTGCTGTAGCCGACATGCTTCAAGACAGCACTGCCGTACTGCCTCTGCTGGAGCAGGCATACAAAGCCGCGAAAGGTCTTCAGGCGGGCGACGACATCAAACAACTGCTGCTCGGCGATATCGAAACACTGCCCTTGCCTGCCAATATCGGCATCGTTCCGGAAGGACTGCTCTTTGTCTACAACAATTACGAAATAGCGCCCTACGCCGTCGGCGGCGCAGATATTCTTCTCACCTGGGAACAACTGGGACAGTCGGCGGACAAGAAAAGGTGGCTGGAGTAGTCTTCTGTACCAAACATAAACGCACTTCCCATGTACGTCAAATCATATCTGTCTACCCCGATTGGCTGGTTTGAGATTACCGGAAGCGAACTCGGCGTCCGGACGGTACATCGAAAAGAGGCTCCCGGTGAGTCGGCGGAAGGCCTGCCCGACGACCATCCTGTTGCTGTTTGCAGCAGGCAGTTGGGCGAATATTTTGCCGGCAAGCGACAGGCGTTTGACCTGAAAATAGACTGGAGCGGCGCGTCCGATTTTCACAAGCAGGTGTGGACGGAACTGATGAAAATCCCTTACGGCACGACCACTTCCTACTCCGATATTGCCCAGAAGAGTGGTCACCCTACTGCCGTTCGGGCAGTCGGACTGGCCAACCGGACGAATCCGGTTGCCATTGTGGTGCCCTGCCACCGGGTCATCGGGAAGGCAGGCGAGTTGCGGGGGTATTTCTACGGGCTGGATGTGAAAATGCAGTTGCTCCGGCACGAGAATCCGGTTCGTTTTGCGGAGCAGGGGGAGTTGTTTTAAAACACCCCGAAATCGTTTACTGCTTTCGTTCCGGTAGTTTCAACCGGTCGATTATCGGGCGCCACCGTTCAATCGATTTGGTATTCACCCCGCTTTTTTCCGCAGTGATGATGGCCTTTTCCACGCCTGCGCTATCCCCTTTTGCAAGCAGTGCGTCGATTTTTAATTCGTGTGCTGCGATATTTTGAGGATTGGTCTTCAGCGCTTTGTCAGCAAAGTTGATGGCCTGGTCTGTATGGCCGAGATTGGCATTGACCTTGCCGGCATCCAGTTGCGCCTTTACGTCGCCGGGTTTTATTTTTGCCTTTCGCTCAATCTTGTCGAGCCGCTTGTTTAAGGCCGTTACGGTATCGCGCACCTCCTCAAACTTTTCTTTAAGCCAGGGTTCTTCGCTCTTGCTGCTTTGCCGGAGCTGGTTCAGGTCTTCCATGGCCTGAGCGGGATTGCTGCTCTTGATGGCGGCGTCGGAACGTATTTTCAGGAGATCGGTGCCGGCCTTTGCCACATCCGGTGCTGCCAGGTTAAGGTCGAGGGTTGCGGCTGCGTATTCCCCTTGTTTGTACAGCAGGGCGCCGCGTTTCTGGCGGGCCTCCTGATTTTCCGGGAAAATTTCGAGCACCTTGTTGTAGGTGTCGATGGCCTTGTCGTCCTGTTTGTTGTTCTGAAAGTTCTCTGCCAGGGCGAGCATCGTAAACATCCAGCTGGTATCGGCTGCCGTATGCATGGCCGTTTCCGCAGGCGCCTTCATATCGGCGAACAGACCTGTTGTGATCGGCACCTGTGCCTGGTTGGCCAGTTTGATATAGAGCAGTTTGGTGACGACCACGGCCTCCATGCTCAGTTGTCGGCCCTCATCGTTTATCTTTAGCAGGTTGCTCAGGGTAGTGTCGCCTGTGGCCAGTACATTCCCCTCGTCAAGCAGTTTGTAAAAGACATCCAGTTTGTAATCCGTATCGCTGTTCTTGTTGATCTTTCCCCACACGATCATTTGCACCCCGCAATTGCGCGCGATCTCGGTCGCTTCCGAAAAACTGGGGTAGTTCTTGTCGATGTCGTAACCCTGGTTCACATCGGCATCGGCGACCAGGCGCGGTGTCTTGCTGATCAGGGTGTTCAGTCCGTCGGCAATCTCGAATTCCGGCTCAAAGTTGTTCTTGTCGCCGGTTTGCTTGAAAGGCAGGATCATCACCCTGTATTTGGTGTCGGGGCTGAATTGCGGGCAACCCTCCCGGTTTTTCTGAACAATCTGCCAGATGATCACGGCGAGCGCGAGTGTGACAATGCCCCCGGCGATGTAATAGCGCCAGGCCTGGGCACGCGAAGGTTTGGCTTCCGTTTCGCCGAGCGTCAGTTTGCCCGCTTCCAGCCGGGCGACGATCTGCAATACGTTGTCGGCGACCTTATTGGTGGTCAGCCGGGCGTCTTCGGGCGCGATGGTGCTTTTCAGGATTTGGGCCTTTACCTGGTAGAGCTCGCCCTGGTTAACCCGGGCGGCCTGGGCGAGTTCACTGTATTTCGGGTCGCTGTCGAGCAATACGACCAGTTGTTCCAATGCTTGTTCGATGTTGCCTTCTCCGATGAGTTGTTTCACCAGAGGAAGCGTTTGTGACGCATCCATATATGTTGTTCCTGAACGGGCGGTTTCGCTTAGGACAAGCGCTAAAACGTGCGTGTATCCCAAAGAATTATCTAATACAAAGTTAGGATTAGTTTAAATACGGCTTCATGTCAAAGCATTGCCATTGGCGTGATATTGTCGTCACAATACCGGTTGGAGGGTTTTCCATACGGTTTCTGCCACGATTTTCTGACCTGTTTCATTCGGATGTATGCCGTCCGGCAGGTTAAGTGCAGGGTCGCCGCCTACGCCTTCGAGCAGGAAAGGAATAAGGGCTGCGCGGTTGGCCTTTGCCAGTGCCGGAAATATTTTTCTGAAATCGGCGGCGTAGGCGCCGAGGTTGGGCGGGGCCATCATACCGGCGATCACGATCTTGCAATCCGGGTATTTTGCCTTTACCCTGTCCAGAATGGTTTGCAGGTTTTTCTTTGTTTCCGCCAGGGGCAGACCGCGCAGGGCATCGTTGCCGCCGAGTTCGAGCACAAACACATCGACGTGCTGCTCCAGTACCCAGTCGATCCGGCTGACCCCGTCGGCGGTTGTTTCCCCGCTCAGCCCTGCATTAATACAGGTATAGGGCAACTGAAGCGAATCAATTTTGCGCTGGATCAGTGCGGTGAATCCTTTTTCGGGCGGCAACTGGTACGCCGCAGTAAGGCTGTTGCCAAAGAACAGGATGTTCTTGCGGACAACCGGCGCCTTGTTTTCTGCTTGTACCGGCCCTGTTGCCGGCGCCTGTGATGTGCTGTCCCCTGTTTCGTTGTTGCAGGCTGCGGTGGCGGTAAGCAAGGCAACTATGAACAATAAATATTTCATATTGAATTAGTTATGATTATTATAGCAGGCAAAATTAATTGGCGAAATCAGCGGGAAACACCATTTGCCCCGGCTCTCCAAAACAACCGCTACCCCGGAAGGTTCTCCGGCCCTGTGCCAATTAGAAATCCGCAATTTCCCGTATCTTTGCCAACTTTTTGCACAAAAAACAGGTTTTAGTGACGCATCATGCGGTAACGACGACGAATGCCGGCCATAAACCGTCCACCGTTCATCGTCTACCGTCCACCATAAAAAATGTTTCCGACATACGACGTCATAGTAGTGGGAGCCGGTCATGCCGGTTGTGAAGCGGCGGTTGCCGCCGCCAACCTCGGCTGCAAGGTACTGCTCGCCACCATGAACATGCAGACCATCGCCCAAATGAGTTGCAATCCCGCCATGGGCGGCGTTGCAAAAGGCCAGATCGTGCGCGAGGTGGATGCCCTTTGCGGCTACTCCGGCATTGTGACCGACCATACGATGGTACAATTCCGCATGCTGAACAAATCCAAAGGTCCCGCAATGTGGAGTCCGCGTGCGCAGAGCGACCGAATGCAATTTGCGCTCAAATGGCGGCAGATGCTGGAAGCGCACCCGAACATTGATTTCTGGCAGGAAATGGTAAACGGCCTGATCGTAAAGGACGGCCGCGCGTGCGGCGTTCGCACGGGCATGGGGCTCGACATCAGTGCCAAAACCGTGGTGCTCACCAACGGCACCTTCCTCAACGGCATCATTCATATCGGCGAAAAACAGTTCGGCGGGGGCCGGGCCGGCGAAAGTGCGGCGCGGGGCATCACCGAACAACTCGTGGCGCTGGGATTTGAAGCGGGCCGCATGAAAACGGGCACGCCGCCGCGTATCGACGGCCGCACGCTCGACTACTCAAAAATGGAAGTGCAGCCGGGCGATGATCCGACGGGCAAATTTTCCTATACCGATACGCCGCCGCTGACCGATCAGTTGCCCTGTCACATCACCTACACCAACCAAAAGGTACACGATATCCTGCGCACGGGATTCGATCAGTCGCCCATGTTCAACGGGCGCATACAGGGCGTCGGCCCGCGGTACTGCCCGAGTATCGAAGATAAAATCGACCGCTTCAGCGACAAGTCGTCGCACCAGCTCTTTATCGAGCCGGAAGGCCGCAACACCTGTGAGATTTATATCAACGGATTTTCCTCCTCGTTGCCTGAGGATGTGCAATACAAGGCCTTGCGCGCCATACCAGGGCTCGAAAACGTCAAAATGTTCCGGCCGGGCTACGCCATCGAGTACGACTACTTCCCGCCCACCCAGTTGCAACTAACGCTGGAGACCAACCTCGTGAAAAACCTGTTTTTCGCAGGCCAGATCAACGGCACTACGGGCTACGAAGAAGCGGCCTGCCAGGGCATGATGGCTGGCATCAACGCCGCATTGTCCGTCAGGGAGGAGGCGCCCCTGGTGCTCAAGCGCTCGGAGGCCTATATCGGCGTGCTCATCGACGACCTCGTGAACAAGGGCACGCAGGAGCCCTACCGCATGTTTACCAGCCGCGCCGAATACCGCATACTGCTCCGGCAGGACAATGCCGACCTGCGCCTCACGCCTATTGCGCATCGCCTCGGCATGCAGGGCGCCGACGCGCGTATGGATCGCGTACGAACCAAACAACAAGCCGCCGGTGCGATCGAAACCTTTTTCCGCAATGCCTCAGTCGTGCCCGACGATGTGAACGCTTACCTGGCCTCCGTGGATTCCGCCCCGATAGCGCAAAAGGTCAAACTGTACAATATACTGCTGCGCCCGCAGGTGAACATCGCCAGCCTGGCAGCGGCACTGCCCGAACTTCAGCGCTTCCTGCAACCTTTTGAGACGGAATTTGTGGAATTGGCCGAGATCAACATCAAATACGAAGGCTATATCCGCAAGGAAGAGGAGATGGTGCAGAAGATGAGCCGCCTTGAAGACGTGCACCTGCACGAAGACTTTAACTACCGCGCCCTGACTGCGCTGAGCGCCGAGGCCCGCGACAAACTCGCCCGGCACAAGCCCCGTACGATCGGGCAGGCCAGCCGTATTTCGGGCATCAGCCCGGCAGATGTGAGCGTGTTGCTGATCCATCTGGGACGGTAGCGGTTGACCCGCATTACCCCCCATACTGCGCTATATCATTGCCTAAGGCAACAACACCCCCCATCTTGTGCGTTCAATTGCAAAGATTTTGCCATGGGAACAAGAAACGCTGACAGGGTTTTTCACTTTTCTTTTGTTCGGTCGCCCGGAAAATGTCTGGCGCCGGTGTGGCTGGTGGCACTGTTGTTTTCAGTGGCTACAACGCAGGCCCAGAACGCCCGCGAAATTGTCCGTAAAGCGGAAGACAATGCCCGCGGGAAGACCTCCATCGCGACTATGGTCATCACGACCGTGCGACCCAAGTGGACGCGTTCGATGGAGATTAAGGCCTGGATGAAAGGCACCGACTATGCCCTGCTGCTCGTCAACGCACCCGCCAAGGACAAGGGCGTTGCCTTTCTGAAACGCAAAAAGGAAGTATGGAACTGGCTGCCTTCTCTGGAACGAACCATCAAATTGCCGCCCTCCATGATGAGCCAGTCGTGGATGGGCACCGATTTCACCAACGACGATCTGGTAAAAGAATCCTCGGTAGTCGACGACTACGAACATTCGCTTTGGGGTACCGAAAAACAGGGCGACAGCTTGTGTTATAAAATCCAGATGATCCCCAAACCCGAGGCTGCAGTGGTCTGGGGAAAAATAATCTTGTGGATCACACAGCAGACCAATCTGCAACTCCGCGCCGAGTTTTACGACGAGACGGGCGACCTGATCAATGTTATGGTCGGTTCTCAGGTCAAAAAAATTGGCGGACGGCTGTTGCCCACACGCCTGGAAATGACCCCTGCCGATAAAAAAGGGCACCAGACAGTAATCGAATACAAGAGCCTGGAGTTTGACAAACCCATTGCCGACAGTTTTTTTACCACCGAAAACATGACCAAAATCAAATGAAATGCTGAGCATCCTCGCCTGGCGAAATATCTGGCGTAACCGCAATCGGTCCCTCATCACGATGGCCTCCATAGCAGGCGCGGTCATGCTTTCCGTGGTGACCACCTCGCTGCAAAAAGGCGTGTTCGACAACCTGATCCGCAACCTGGTCAGCCTGTACACAGGGTATGTGCAGGTGCACGGCGACGGCTACTGGGATGAGCAGACGCTGGACAACAGTTTTGAAATAAATGATTCGATACGAGACGCTGTGTCTCGTACGCCGGGGGTGACAGGTGTCGCCGCACGCCTGGAAGCCTTCGCCCTGGCCTCTGCAGGCGAAAAAACCCGCGGATGCCTGGTCGTGGGTATCGAGCCGTCCCGTGAAGACCGCCTGACTCGATTGCAAAGCAAACTGGAGCAGGGAAATTTTATTTCGGACAGTTCCGGCGAAGCCCTGGTTGCAGAGGGGCTGGCCGCCAAACTGCGCCTGGGTGTAGGCGATACGCTGGTCTTGCTGAGCCAGGGGTACTACGGCAGCACCGCCGCCGGACAGTACCGCATCGCCGGGCTGCTGCATTTCGGCTCTCCCGACCTCAACGACCGGGTATGCTACCTGCCCCTCCATGTGGCGCAATACTGGCTCGATGCGCCGCAGCGCGCGACGGCACTTGCCATCAGCCTCGACGATCCCGGAGACCTGCGGCAGACGCAGGCGGCATTGCGTGCGGCTTTGCCGGCAACGCTCGAAGTGATGAACTGGGAAGAAATGATGCCCGAGATCGTCCAACATATCAAAACAGACACGGTCGGCATGTACATTTTTATCGCCGTGCTGTACCTGTTGATCTCCTTCGGTATTTTTTCCACCCTGCTGATGATGCTGTCGGAGCGGCGGCGGGAGTTCGGCATGCTGGTGGCCCTGGGGATGCGCAAGGGCAAAATAGCCCTGATGGTATTGCTGGAATCGGTATGGCTTGCCCTGGTGGGCAGCCTGACCGGCTTGCTGCTCAGCTGGCCCATTGTGTGGTACCTGACCCGGTATCCGATCCGTGTCGGCGGAGATTTTGCCAAAATATACGAGCGCTTCGGGTTTGAAGCCATTTTCCCGGCTACCCTGTATGCGCCGATTTTTATAGAACAAACGCTGGTCGTGCTGGCAGTAGGGCTGATCCTGGCTTTTTACCCTGCGGCACAGATCATGCGGCTTAACCCGGTCGCTGCCATGCGGCAGTGACGCAAATACGACGGCCATGCTCTTTCAGATCGCCTGGCGCAATTTATGGCGCAACCGTTTCCGAAGTTTGCTGATCGCTTTGTCCGTAGCGATCGGCATGTGGGCCGGCGCGTTTATCATGGCCATCTATTTCGGTATGGGCAACGGGCGGCTGCGCATCGCCATCGACCGTGAAGTGTCGCATATCCAGGTGCACCACCCGGGATTTTCGGATGAACAGGAGCCGAAGTTTCATTTTGATACAGACAGTGTGGAACAGGTGTTGCGCGAACAACCGACCGTCAAATCGTTCGCGTTGCGCAGTATTACCTCCGGGATGCTGGCTACCGCTTCCGGTAGCCGGGGGGTGCAGATCAACGGTATCTCGCCCGCAGCCGAACAGTCGACCCGGCAGCTCGGCGATTTTCTGACCGAAGGCGAATACCTCGATACTGCCATGCAGCACCGAATTTTTATAGGCGCAGACCTGGCCGATAAAATGAAACTCGGCGTGGGACAAAAAGTCGTGCTCACCTTTCTCGACACCTCCGCTGCAATCACTTCCGGCGCCTTTCGGGTGTGCGGTTTGTACAAATCCTTCAACACACCCCTCGACGAACGCAATGTATTTGTCCTGAAAACCGACCTCGACCGGATGCTGGGCCTGCACGGACGGGCGCACGAGGCGGCGGTATTGCTGCAACACGACGACGACCTGGATACCGCATTTTACAGCATCAGCGGGCAGTTGCCCGGATTGAAAGTAGAAAAATGGCAGGACATTTCCCCCGAGACCTCCCTGGTGGTTTCGTCGCTGGATACCTATACCATCATCTACATCGTCATTATCCTGATCGCGCTGGCATTCGGGATCATCAATACCATGCTCATGGCCGTACTGGAACGCACCCGCGAAATAGGCGTGCTGATGGCCGTCGGCATGAACAGGCTCCGGATATTCGGCATGATCATGCTGGAAACTGTTATGCTGACACTGGTGGGCGCACCCGTCGGGCTGCTGGTCGCGTGGATATGTGTGGAATGGCTGGGCCGAACGGGGATCGATCTTTCCGGCGTCGCGGGCGATGTCATGCAGGATTTCGGGTATGCCAGCGTGATTTACCCTGTTTTGCCCTTGAATAATGTCTTGCAAACCATTTGGCTGGTACTCTTGTCGGCAGTTCTGTCTGCCATATTTCCTGCCCTGAAAGCACTCAACCTAAAACCGGTGGAGGCGATCAGGGCATAAAACGTTGACCGTTATGGAAAACCGAACCGTCATTGACGCGCACAATCTATCGAAGGTGTACAACCCCGACACCATCCCTGTCAACGCCGTGAACGGCGTCCACCTCCACCTGGAGCGCGGTGAATTCACGGCGCTCGTGGGGCCTTCCGGATCGGGGAAAACGACCCTGCTCAACATGATCGGGGGACTTGACCAGCCCACTACGGGCAAGGTGGTCATCAATGGTACGGACATTACCGCTTTACCTCCGAATGCGCTGATTGATTTCAGGTTGCACAACATTGGTTTTGTTTTTCAGGCCTTTAACCTGATCCCCGTGCTGACGGCCCGTGAAAATATCGAGTTCATCATGCTGTTGCAAAAAATACCTGCTCAGGAGCGCTCCCGACGGGTAGAGGAGTTGCTGCTTGCCGTGGGGCTGCCCGATAAGGCGGATGCCCGGCCCGCACAACTGTCGGGTGGACAGCAGCAGCGGGTCGCTGTTGCCCGCGCCCTGGCCTCCAAGCCGCAATTTATCCTTGCCGACGAGCCTACGGCCAACCTCGACAGCCATTCCGCCTCAACCCTGCTCGATATCATGGAAAAACTGAATACCGACGAACACATGACTTTTTTGTTCTCTACCCACGACCAGCGTGTGATCGACCGCGCCCGGCGGGTGATAACGCTGGTCGACGGGAGCATCGCTTCCGATACCGCTCCGGCCGGTCTGCACCATTCGTAAAAAGATGTTGGCCCGCCTGTCATATCGCCGGATTTTGCTGCTGCTGCTCGTCACGGCCCCGCTTTGCCGGGTATTTGCCCAATCCGACTCGATTTCCCATTGGACGCTTGGCGGCTATGTAAAAAACCTGCAAAACTGGGCGTTTGCCGACCAGCCCAATACCCTGATCAACGGTGGTTTTTTTCACAACCGCCTGATTCTGAAATGGACGCCCGGCAGTGAGTGGACCTTCGACCTCGAAGTGCGCAACCGGCTTTTTTACGGGGAGTGGGTGCGTTACCAGCCCGGCTGGGCGGAAGCGCTCGATGCAGACGGCGGTCTGGCCGACCTTTCCTTTGTACCCATCAAGCGCCCTGCGCTGATCGGGAGCGTGGTATCTGACCGGCTTTGGGCGCAGTGGCAACGCGGGCGCTGGAATATCCGCGCAGGCCGGCAGCGCATCAACTGGGCCGTAGCGCTCACCTGGAACCCCAACGACTGGTTCAATGCCTGGAATTTTCTCGATTTCGACTATGAAGAACGCCCCGGCGCCGATGCAATTCGGGTGCAATACCAGATGGGTGGCTTTTCCGCCCTGGATGTGGCCGTCAGTCCCGCGCAGACCTTTAAAAAGTGGATCGGTGCGGCGCGGTTGAGCGGCAACTTTCGCCAGTACGACTGGCAGGTACAGGCCGGTCTGTACCGCAACAAGGCGGTGGCCGGGCTGGGCTGGGCCGGCAACCTCGGCAATGCGGGCTTCAAGGGAGAGGTGTCGGTTTTTCAGCCGCTGGACAAAGCGGAAGGCAACATGAGCCTGAGCGCGACGACGAGCGCCGATATTACCTTCGGTAGTTGGTTCGTCAACGGCGGCCTGCTGATCAATACCCGGGGAAGTGGCGGCGATATCGACCTGTTGGCCTTGAACCGGAGCAGCCTGTCGCCCGACAACCTGATGCCGGGAAAACTGTCTTTTCTGGCTGGCGGCTCCCACGCTTTTACACCGCTTTTCAATGCATCGCTCACGGCAGTGTATTCGCCCAACGGCCATCTGGTCATACTGGTGCCCTCCGTGGCGTATTCCGTTGCGGAAAACTGGGACGTCGATCTGACGGGGCAGTTGTTCTGGCTCAAAAGCGAACAGGGGGCTTTAAAAAACGCCCTGAACTGGGTGTTTTTGCGGACGCGCTGGAGCTTTTAGGAGAGCCTTTTAAAGCGTTTTCCGCGCGATCCAGTTGCCCATGCCCACGCCAAACAGCACGATCGTGACCGAACTCAGCGGCATCAATACAGCGGCTACCAGCGGCGACAAAGCGCCGGTGACGGCATATGACAGACCTACAATATTGTATATCAGCGCTATGTAATATGCGCGGTTCACAATCCGGACGCCCGAACGCGCCAGTTGGACAAACTGCGGCAGGCGCGCGAACTCGTCGGCGTGGAGGATGGCGTCGCAGGCGGGCGTAAAATTGTTCGTGTTTTCTGCCACCACGATCCCGATATCGCTCTGGCGCAGGGCGCCGGCATCATTGAGGCCGTCGCCGAGCATCAGCACATGCTGGCCGTGGCGTTGCAGTTTTTTTACAAACTCCAGTTTGTCCTGCGGCGTGCGGCCAAACAGCATCGTGTCGGGATCGGGGAAAAAGGGCGCAAGCCTGGCCGCTTCGCGGTCCTGGTCGCCGGAAAGCAGCCATACATTGGAGCGGTCGGTCGAAGCCTTTGTAAAATTGGCCGTTCTGAAATAGTCCAGTACCTCATCCAATCCCTGGCGGTAGCGGCTTTTTACTTCATAGCAACCCCTTATTTTTCCGCCTGTTTTTACAAACACCGCCCCCGGATTGGCTGCGGCAAGGGCTTCGCCGGCTTCCGTAAATATGGCCGAGCCGATCAATATTTCCTGCCCATGCACGATACCCCGGATACCGAGTCCGGGTATTTCTTCAAAATGCTCCGGCGCTTCTGCCGGCACCTCGGGCATGGATTCGTACAAGCGCCGGCTCAGGGGGTGCGACGAATGGCGGGTGAGCGAGCGGATGGCCACTTTATCGGCAAAGGCCAGCGGCTCGCCATGAAAGTCGTATTGCTGCTGTGCGACGTTGGTGATTGTGCCTGTTTTGTCAAAAATAACGGCGTTGATACCCGAAAATGCCTCAATTACATGTATGTTTTTGAGGTAAAAACGGTGCTTGCCCAGGATGCGCATGATGTTGCCGAGGGTGAAGGGGATCGCCAGCGCGACGGCGCAGGGACAGGCGATGATCATGACGGCGGTGAAGGCATTGACGGCAACGGTCATATCGCCCCGTACCAGCCACCAGTACAAAAATGCCAGTCCGCCCACGCCGAGAATCAGTCCCGTGAAATAACGCCCTGCCCGGTCGGCGAGCACGGTGGCGTACCCTTTTTCACCGGTCTGGAATGCTTCGTCGTTCCACAGCCGCGTGAGATAACTCTGTGAAACGCGGCGCGTGAGCGATATTTCAATGCTTTCACCCGCCTGTTTGCCGCCGGCATAGATGCGTTCGCCGCTTTTCACCACAACCGGGTCCGATTCGCCGGTAACAAAACTGTAATCGATGCGTGCCGAACCTTTCAGCAGGATACCGTCGGCGGGCACGATCTCCCCGCTGCGCACTACAATGATATCGCCCGGCACGAGTCGGTTGACGGGCACCGTTGTCTCCTCGCTGCCGCTGACGACGGTGGCCGCTACCGGGAAATAGGATTTGTAGTCGCGCTCGAACGACAGTTGCTGCCAGGTATTTTGCTGGAACCACTTGCCGGTGAGCAGCAGAAAGATCAGGCCGGCGAACGAGTCGAGGTAGCCTGCGCCCGTTTGGGTCACGATTTCCCAGGCGCTGCGGCCGAACAGCACCAGGATACCGAGCGCCAGCGGGAAGTCGATATTCAGGTGCCGGGTGCGCAGTCCGTTCCAGGCCGATACGAGGTAGTCGCGGGCGCTGAACAGCAGCACCGGCAGGGCCAGTAACAGGCTCAGGTATCCGAAAATATCGGCAAACCAGCGGTCTGTTTCGGGGTCCATGCCCACATACTCGGGAAAACTGAACAGCATGATATTGCCGAAGGCAAACCCGGCCACGCCGATCTGGTAGGCCAGTTTCCTGCTGATCAAGGGCTTTTTTTCGCCGTCCACATCGCCGAGGTTGATTTCGGGCGCATAGCCGATAGAGGCGAGCAGGGCCGCCAGTTTGCGCAGCGACGTTTGGCCCGGGTCGAACTGCACGGTGGCTGTCTTTTTCAAAAAATTGACTCGCGAATGGGTGACGCCCGCGTCGAGTTTGTACAGGTTTTCCAGCAACCAGATACAGGAGACGCAGTGCATTTGCGGCAGGTAGAAGGTGACCTGAGCCGTCTGCCCGTTGTTGAACTCCAGCAGGTTGTCCTGCACCTCGGCGTCGTCAAGGTATGCGTATGCCTTGGCGTTTTTGCGGTTTTTCAGACTTTGCCCCGGTTTTTCATCGAGGTTGTAGTATTCGCAGAGGTTGTGGGTGTTGAGTATTTCATACACCATTTTGCAGCCGTCGCAGCAAAAGTATTTGTCGCCGATGGCCAGGCGATCGTCGGGACAGGTATCGTGACAATGGAAGCAGCTGTGCTGCTGCACGGGCGGGTTTTTGGGTTGCAGCAGGGTACTTGCCGGCATACGCGTGAGATTTTGCGCCAAAAATACCCGGATGCGTTGCGCGCGCAGGGTGACGGCGGTCATGGGGTGGGGTGATGTTGGTTTGAAATAAAAAAGCCGCCGCGCTGAACCCTCAGCGCGGCGGCATACCCGTATTGTTATATTGTTGCATTGCTGCATTGTTTCATTGATACATGGCAGCCATTTAGCAATGCAGCAATGCAACAAAGCAACAATGATTACCTATTCCTCATCATCCCGTTGCTCTGGCTGCACCTCCGGTACGCTGGCGCTTTCGCCGGGTGTGGGATCGATAAAGGGGCGTTTGCCGATGATACGCTCGAGGTCGGCGCGGTGCAGCACCTCTTTTTCAAGCAGCGCTTTGGCCAGTGCGTCAAGTTCTTTGCGTTTTTCGCGCAGCAGTGATTTTGCGCGGTCGTACTGCTCATCGATCATCCTTTTAACCTCTTGGTCGATCAGATAGGCCGTCTGCTCGGAGAAAGGACGGGTATAACTTTCGTTGAGCAGGGAGTAAAACGACACGTTGCCCACCTTTTCGTTCATACCATAATTGATGATCATATCGTAGCCGAGGCGCGTGATATGGTCGAGGTCGCTTTGGGCGCCGGTGCTGATCTTGTCGAAGATGACCGATTCGGCGGCACGGCCGCCCAAGGTCATGCAGATATCGTCGAGCAGTTTTTCTTTTCTCGTAATGTACTGCTCTTTCGGCAGGTACTGCGCATAGCCGAGTGCCGCCAGTCCGCGCGGCACGATGGTCACCTTGACCAGCGGGTGTGCGTATTCAAGGAACCAGCCGCAAATGGCATGGCCTGCCTCGTGGTAGGCGATGATCTGCTTTTCCTCGGGGCTGATGATCTTGTTTTTCTTCTCCAGGCCGCCGATCACTTTGTCGAGGGCGTAGTTAAAATCGTCCATGTCGACCGCTTTTTTGTTGCGGCGGGCGGCGATCAGGGCGGCTTCGTTGCACACGTTGGCGATGTCGGCGCCGACAAATCCCGGCGTCATTTCCGACAGGGCCAGGGCGGTGACTTCCGGCGACACCTTGATGTTTTTCATGTGCACCTCGAATATCTGCGCGCGGCCGTTGAGGTCGGGGCGGCCGATACCGATTTGCCGGTCGAAGCGACCCGGGCGCATGAGGGCCTGGTCGAGGATATCGGGGCGGTTGGTGGCGGCCATCAGGATGACGCCCTTATCGGTCGGGAAGCCGTCCATTTCCACAAGCAGCTGGTTGAGCGTGTTCTCGCGCTCGTCGTTGCCGCCCTGGATGGCGCCGCGACCGCGTGCCCGGCCGATGGCGTCGATCTCGTCGATAAAGATGATACAGGGCGCTTTTTCGCGGGCCTGGCGGAAAAGGTCGCGTACGCGGGAAGCGCCCACGCCTACGAACATTTCTACAAAATCGGAACCCGAGATCGAGAAAAACGGTGCGCCCGCCTCACCGGCAACGGCCTTGGCGAGCAGGGTTTTGCCCGTGCCCGGAGGGCCAACCAGCAGCACACCTTTCGGTATTTTACCGCCCAGCGTGGTGTATTTTTTCGGATTTTTCAGGAAATCGACCACTTCCATCACCTCTTCCTTGGCCTCGTCGAGGCCGGCAACGTCGGCAAACGTGATGTTTACCTTCGTGTTGTTGTCAAAAAGGGTGGCTTTCGATTTGCCGATGTTGAAAATCTGTGCGCCCGGTCCGCCGGCCCCGCCGCCCATGCGGCGCAGGATGATGAGCCAGATCGCCACAAAGATCAGCAGTGGCAACAGGTAGGTCAGCAAAGTGGACGTCCAGTTGGTCTGCGGATCGTTTTCGGGGATGATCTTTTGTTTTTTGTCCTTGAGGAGCACGTCGTTCACCTCCTTGAGCCAGGGTTGAAAAACCTCCGGCTTGCCGATATTGACCACATACTGGGGCAATTTGGAATTGGGATCTTTCAATTCCGCCTTGAGTTTTTCGTGGTCTTTGGAGCTGAGCAACGAGTCGCGGTTGATGTATATCTGGGCTTCCGACTCGCCGGTGATGACGAGGCGGTCCACATGGCCCTTTCGCGCCCATTTGTCGAGATCTACCATGGTGGCTTTCTGGGAGCCGCCCATGAATTTGGCCATTTGCAGGCCGAGCAATGCGAGGCCGATGAGGATGTAAATCCACATAAAGCTGAAACGGGGCATCCCGTCGCCACCCTGTTCGCCACGCTGCTCGTTTTGCTCGTCGTCGCGTTTATTTTTATTTTTTTGTTCCTGTTCCATTCTATTTAGTTTGAAGTTTGGCGTTTGGAGCGCATATCCGGGGGGATACAGGACTTCAAATTCCAAACTAAAAAAGTCATACTTCTGCGAACTCCGTTGCTTTGGCGTCGCTCCAGAGGTCTTCTATTTCATAAAATTGTCGTGTCTCCGGGTAAAAAACGTGAACAACCGTATTGAAGTAATCCATCAGCACCCATTTGGCATTGGAAGAGCCTTCCATGTGCGACGGCATCGTTTGGAGTTCATCCTTGACCTTTTTGTAAATGCTGTCGGAAATAGCTTTGATATGCGTGTTGGAGTCGCCCTCGCAAATGATAAAAAAATCTGCAGGAGCATCACCGAGTTTGCGAAGGTCGAGCAGGACGATATTTTTGCCTTTCTTGTCCCGGATGCCTTCAACGATCAGGTGATTCAGTTTCTCGGAATCCATGTCGCGGACCGTGGTCCGCCGTGTTGCAGTGCTTGAAATCAAGTGTGAATTTGTTAATTTAATAAACTTTGCCGTTGTGTTCGTGGCCTGCGGCCTCTTTGGAGGCATAAAGGTACGGTACAAATTGCGTCCTTTCAACCGTCTTAACCGCCTGTTGACACGGTGATCCTAACGAATGCCCTCAAACTGACACAAAAACGTATGCCTAACACCCTTTTTGTCGGAAAAGTTTACTACCGTTTCGACGAACTCCGCTCCACCAACGACCACGCTGCGGAACTGGTGGCAAAAAGCAAGCCACCGGAAGGAACGGTGGTGCGGGCTGACAGCCAGACAGCCGGGCGCGGCCAATATGGCAGTCGGTGGGAAAGTGCCGCCGGTAAAAACCTGACAATCAGTGTAATCCTGTACCCGACCTGGCTGGAAGCCAAGACCCAGTTTTATCTCAGTATGGCCGTCGCCCTGGCCCTCCACGACACCGTCCACCGTCCACCTGCCTTCGATAAACCTTCGGCGGGCGAGGCGTCTACCGTGATCAAATGGCCGAATGACCTTTACATAGGCGCCCGGAAGGCAGGCGGCATACTCATTCAGAATACCCTGTCGGGACAGTTTCTGCAATCTTCCGTTGTTGGTATAGGATTGAATGTCAATCAGTTGGAGTTTGACCCGTCTTTGCCGAACCCGACTTCACTCGGCCTGGAATCCGGCGCCCCGTTCGATCTGGAAGCGGTATGCGACAGTCTGCTTGAACACCTCGAACGGCGGTACCTGCAACTCAAATCGGGACATCGTGCCGACATCAAGGCCGAATACGAAGGGCGTCTGTACCGCCTGGGCATTCCGGCGCGTTATGCCCGGGCAGACGGAACGGCGTTCACCGGCATTATACGCAGCGTGGGAACAGACGGGCGGCTGCACATGGAAGATGAAACGGGTAACGCAGCGGTTTTTGATTTAAAGGAAATCCGCTTTTTACGGGAGGAGGACTAACGGCAGGAAATACAAGCCCTATCCAAACCATGCGTACATCTCTTCAACCCTGAGCCGTGTTTTTGCGGCGGCATCGAGGTCGCGCGCAATTTTCCCGCCGGCCATTTGGATCAGGCGGTTGCCGAAGCGGTGCGCGTCCTGCAGGTTGTGGGTGATAAGCACGGTGGTGAGCCGGTATTCCTGAATAATGCGTTCGGCGGTTTGCATGACCACCTCGGCCGATTTGGGGTCGAGGGCGGCCGTAGGCTCGTCGAGCAGGAGCAGATCGGTGTGGTCCATAACGCTCATCAGGAGGGTGAGTGCCTGGCGCTGGCCGCCGGACAAGGAGCCGATCGGCTGTTGCAGTTTGTTTTCAAGACCGAGCCCCAGGCCCGCAATCTTGTCGCGAACTGTTGCCTTGAACGCCGCATTGATGCCGATGGCCAGGCGTTTGGGCCGGGTGCGCAGGGCTGCCAGGCGAAAATTGTCGAGAATGCTCAGGTCGGGAGCCGTGCCGCCCAGGGGGTTCTGAAACACCCGCGCCACCCAGCGGCTGCGTTTGTGCTCCGGGAGTTGCGTGACATCCTCTCCTTTCATCAGAATCCGGCCCTCGCTGGGCAGAATAGCTCCGGCCATGACATTTAGCAGGGTCGTTTTGCCCGATCCGTTGGAACCGATCAATACGATAAACTCCCCTTCCGCTATGCTCAGGTTGATGTCCTGCAGGGCCGTCACTTCGTTGACCTGACCCCGGTTGAATACCTTGGTGATATGCCGTAGTTCGATCATGGCGCATGACGCCCCAGCAACCGCGGTATTCCCACGATAGCCAGGACAAAAAGAGAAGTGATGAGTTTGAGTAAGGCCGGGTCGATGCCCAGCGACAGGGTTACGGCAAGTACCATCTGAAACAGGATACAGCCTACCATGACAAATACCAGTTGGAGCCAGATGGACCGGATGCCCAGCCAGCCGATCAGGGCGTCGCCGATGAGCACGGAGCCGAGGCCGACCAGTACAATGCCGATTCCCATGTTGATATCGGTGAATCGCTGGTATTGGGCCACCAGGAAGCCGGCCAGGGCCGTGAGCGCGTTGGCGATCGCCAGCCCGATGATTTTCATGTGGTCGTTGTTGATCCCCAGCGCGCGGGTCATGGATTCGCTGTTGCCGGTGGCGCGCATGGCCAATCCAAAATCGGTGCGCAGCAGGAAGGCCAGCAGGGATGCCAGCACCGAGAGGAATAGCAGCCCGACCCACAACTCGTTGAGTACCGGTTCCCCGAATATCGACAAGGCCGTGAAAACGGATGTCACATCGAGCAGGGGTACATTGGAGCGTCCGAGCAGGCTGAGGTTTACGGAATACAGGCCGGTCATGACCAGTATGCCGGCCAGCAGGGCGTCAATTTTCAGTCGGGTGTGTACAAGGCCGGTCAGTATGCCGGCCACTGCTCCGGCAGCCATGGTGGCGACGATGATCGCCGGCAGGGGCCAGCCCCGGGTGAGCAGCAGTGCGGTCACCACCGCGCCAAGGGTGTAACTGCCGTCGGTAGTAATGTCGGGAATACGGAAGATTTTCATGGTGATAAAAATCCCCAGTCCCATAGCCGACAGGCAAAGTCCGAGAATGAGCGCAGTAAGGTAAAAGATCATTACGGGGGCTGGTGCGGGTTATTGAAGGGCCTGATAATTGCCGGGCACCGTGATGCCGAAGCGTTTGGCCGATTCCGGATTGAACACGTGTTTGCGCACTTTTACCATTTCCCATTTCAGGCCATCCAGCGATTTTGTTTTAAGAAACTGTGCGGCCTGTATGCCTGCCTGGTAGCCCCATTGATAAATATCGGCGCCGTATGCAGCCACCGCTCCCCGCGATACCAGACCCGCCTCGCTGGTAAATACCGGCACTTGCGCATCATTGCAGGCCTTGATGATGGTTTCAAATGCGCCGAACACGACGTTATCGGGGTTGGCAAAGAAGGCATCGATATTTTCGTTGAGCAGGGCAGCCGCGACCAGTTGTGCATCGGCTGTAGCGCTCACGGAGCGGGCCACGAGTTCTACCCCCAACGCTCCGGCCAGGCGTTGCAGGCGCGTATACGCTTCCACCGATTGCGGTTCCGACTGGTTGTACAGCAGCCCGATCCGCAATTGGGCGCCTTTGGGTTTGACCAGCGCTGAAATAAGTGCAAAGGAGGTGTCGATATATTCCTGGTTGTCGGCGACGCCGTACAGGTTTGCCGGCCCGCCGGTGTTGTTTCCCCCCAGTTTCATCATGTCGGGTGTGGGCGCTACCATCATAAATACCGGAATATCGGAAGTGTTCTGCAGGGCAGTTATGGTGGGCAGGGTAGCGTTGGTCGCCAGAAGCGTCACCTTTTGTGAAATATTATACCGGACGATTTGTGTCAGGGTAGGAATATCGCCCTGGGCATTGCGGTAGATCAGGTTGATCGTGTGCGCTTCTTCGGAAAACCCCGCTTCTTTCAGGGCTGCAAGAAAACCGGTTTTAGCCTGCTCGAGGGTGCTGTCTTCAAAACCATCGATAAAGCCGACGGTCGGGACGTCGCGGGCATTTTGGCAGCCGGCAAATAAAGCAAACAGGGCGGCAAGGCACAGGTGGGCAATTGTTTTCCAGTTTTTCATGTAGCAAGTGTTAGAGCGATCAGGCAAATATAAGGACTCCCCGGTACCGCCATCAACGTTTGGGGGTGTAAATGGTTTTGACCTTGTTCTGCGCGGTTATGTATAGCCGCTCATTCAATCGTCGGCGTTTGTCGGAAAAATCAGCCCATTCGTCCATAGCGCGGAAATACCGCCCTCCAAAAAGCAGCCCGGCTGTAACCTTTTTGTCTTTCATCCTGTCTTCTTCCACAATGCCGCCGACGAAAACGTATTTGCAAAATACCTGTACGCCACTGTAACCTTTTTTCTTTTCGTCGGGTCAAAACAGCAGTTTATAGAAAGGAACATTGCTTTGGTATGTTCTATGTTTTGCAAACTACCTTATAACCCCATATTTGCACCAGAAACAAAAACGAATACAGTCAGCAACTAATAATTAAGCGATGAAAACCTTCCTGCTTTCTCTTGCCGTGCTCTTTGCGGCAGGCACCACACTTTCTGCCCAAAAAATCAGCGGTATCGTAACAAATGCCGAAGGCGCAGCCGCCGAATTTGCCACCTTGGCCTTGTACAATGCCGCCGACAGTGCGCTGGTTAAAGGCGCCATTACTGATGCCGACGGCAATTACCAGTTTGAAAACATTTCGGCCGGGCGCTATTTTGTCAATGCCAACCTGATCGGCTCCGGAAACGGCGCTGTGCCGGTATTCGATTACTCCGGCGGCGACAAAACCCTTGAAAAAATCACCCTTCAGGGCTCCGCACAGGAACTTGGTCAGGTAACCGTTGTAGCGCGCCGCCCCCTGGTGGAGGTCAACGCCGACAAAACGGTGCTCAACGTAGAGGGCAACATCAATGCCCAGGGCCAGAATGCCCTGGAAATGCTGCGCAAAGCGCCGGGCGTCGTAGTTGATAACAACGACAACATCAGTCTGAAAGGCAAGAACAGCGTGCGCTTTCAGATCGACGGCCGCGATGTGCCCATGGATTCCAAAGACCTGGCAAACTACCTGAAAGGGCTGCGTGCAGAAGACATTGCCGCCATCGAAATGGTCACCAACCCCTCCGCCAAGTACGACGCTTCGGGCAACGCGGGCATCATCAACTTCAAAACCCGCAAAAACCGGGCGCTCGGCACCAACGGCTCTATCGGCGGCGAGGCCGTGTATGGCGAAAGCCTCAAAGGCGGCGGCAATATGTCGTTCAACCATCGCAACCAGTGGGTCAATGTGTTCGGCAATTACAACAACCACTACGGCGACTGGCACAACGACCTGTACCTCGTTCGCGATCAGGATGGCCAGCGCTACGACCAGCACAGCGCCATGAAGGACAACAACAACAACCACAACTTCAAAATCGGCTCTGACTTTTTCCTCGGCCCCAAACACACGGTCGGTTTTATCATCGACGGCCGCCATGCCCAGGGACCCGGGAGCAACAACACACGCACCGCTATCTCCTCCCTGGAAACACCCGAAACGATCGAATCGGTGCTCATCGCAGGCAACTACCAGCCGCAGAACCGCAATAACTTCAACTTTAACCTCAACTACCGTTTTGCAGACACTTCCGGTCACGAACTGACCATCGACGCTAACAGGGGCATTTACCGCTCCCGCGCCAATTCGTACCAGCCCAACTACTACAAAGACGCGACGGAGGAGACGATCATCTCGCAAAATATTTACCGCAACAATACCCCGACCGACATCGATATGGTGATCGTGAAGGCTGATTACGAGCAACCGTTCCTCAAAGGCAAACTGGGTGTTGGCTTCAAACTGAACAACGTGGAAACGGACAATACCTTCGATTTTTTCAATGTAATCGACGGTACTTCCAAAATCGACACCGGACGGAGCAATCGTTTTGTGTACAAGGAAATGGTGAATGCCGGCTACATCAACTACAATGTTAAACTGAACAAATGGACCTTTCAAGCCGGAGTACGCGCCGAACATACCGACTGGTCGGGCGACCTCACCAGCCTGAAGCCCAATGATGATGAAGACCCGAAAGGTGAAAAATACCTCAGCTGGTTCCCCAGCGCGGCCGTTACCTACGCCATGAACGATAAAAACCAGTTCAGTCTGACGTACAGCCGCCGCATCGACCGCCCGAGCTACCGCGACCTCAACCCTTTCGAGGATAAACTGGACGAACTGACCTACCGCAAAGGCAACCCCTACCTGCGCCCGCAGTTCACCAACAGCCTCGAATTGACGCATACTTTTAGCGGTTTTTTGAACACCACCCTCGGTTACAGCCATACCAACGACGTATTCACGGAGTACATCGATACGGCGGGCAACGGCGCTTCCTTCCTGCGCAACGGCAATATCGCCAGCCAGGACAACTGGTCGCTGAGCATCGGCACACCCCTGCCGCTTGCCAAATGGTGGGAAAGCTACCTCAGCGTGACCGGTGTCATCAGTTCCTTCGACGCCAACTTCCGCCCTGGGTATGCCTACAGCGAGTCGTTCAAAACGTTCAACCTGTACAACGAACACACTTTCCGCCTGCCCCAAGGCTGGTCGTTCCAGGTGTCCGGTTGGTTCAACAGTCCGACAATATGGGGCGCTACCTTCCGCAGCAAAGCCATGGGCGCCATGGATGTGGGCGTTCGCAAACAAATCCTCGATGGCAATGGCACGGTCAGCCTGCTTGTCGGCGACGTGCTCGGTACAGCCGGCTGGCGCAGCGTGAACGATTTCACCCCTGGTCTTTATATGACCGGCCACGGTAACTGGGAAAGCCAGACAGTAAAACTGAACCTCAACTACCGCTTTGGCAACAAGAACATAAAAGGCGCCCGCCAGCGCAAAACGGGCACGGAAGACGTGAACTCGCGCATCAAAAGCGGGAACTAGATAAGAATGAAAGTTTGATTTGGTTTTTCGGAGAAAGCGGCCTCGCCTGTGCAATACCGGCGAGGCTTTTTTTATCCGCATGAGTGCATCTTCGGGATATTACCTTTGCCTTCATGCATTTTCTCGACTGGCTTTTTTTATTCCGGCGCATGAAGGTGGTAGAGGGCAAGTATACACGCCTTAACGCCGATATGCTGCTCAAAACCATAGAGCGGCTCGAACAGCGCATCAACGACCGTTTCCCCGATTCCGGCCTGGGGCGGGTATGTGCCGAGTTTCGCTCCCTGTCGCACGATTCGGAAGCCCTGGCACGGCACCTTGGGCGGCCGATCTGGCCGGTGCGCATTGCCGCGTGGATGGCCGTCATCTTGCTGGTCGGACTGGTGCTCTGGGCCCTGGCCCAACTGGTTGCACACTTCTCCTTCGACGCCAACGGGATGATCGACCTGCTGCAAACCACGGAATCGGCCATTAATGAACTCATTTTCCTCGGCCTGGCCCTGTTCTTTCTGATCGGGTTCGAAACGCGGATCAAACAACGTTCGGCCCTGGCAGCCCTGCACCGCCTGCGCAGTATTGCCCACGTGATCGATATGCACCAGCTGACCAAGGATCCGGCCTACTTGCTGAGCCAGTTTACCCAGATGCAGAACTCCCCGGAGCGCACGCTGACCCGCCAGCAACTGACCCGTTACCTCGACTATTGCGCGGAAATACTGGCGCTCAACAGCAAGATTGCCGCGCTGTTTGCGCAAGACATGGACGATCCCGTTGTGCTCAATGCCGTGAACGACCTCGAATCGCTCTCACAGGGGCTGGCAGCCAAAATATGGCAGAAGATCATGATCCTGGATTTGGCGGAAGAATGACCGTTAAGTGTTAAATCCGGCCGCACACTCAATAATTACCCGCCTATTCTCTTTTTTTGCCACTCCTTATTTCAGAGCGTATGCGATTTTCGGATAGTTAAAATCTGGTTTTAATACGTTTCTGACGGGTAGAAGACAGAAGAAATTGTATCAAATGGCCTGCCTTTTGCCTTAAATGCCTCAAAAAGTTGATTTTTTGGCAAAAAAGTTTGTCAACAAATTACGCATTGCTACATTTGTGCGCCTCCTCCAATGAGACCAAGAGCCGAGATACACCCGACTCTAACAACCAGAAGAATCACCGGCGCACGACTTTATCCCGCTTTCGACCCCGAGCCATAATCCCAACCCCTACGTCCGCCGAACTGATTTGCAAAAACACCGAGGCAATGCAATCTACCGATTCGCCTGGTAAACTCTAAATGTATGGGCAGGAAAGAAAAGTTTGTTTACAACATTCACACACTTACCTACGAGAAAGTCGTAATCCCCTTTAAAACCAAACTCTGGCAAGCCTTCGGATTTTTTTCCGTCGTACTCGTTACCTCATTTGCCTTGCTCGCCTTGCTGTATTCCCTCTTCCCGTCACCCCGTGAAAAGGAACTGGTGCGGGAAATCGAACAAATGGAATACAAATACAGCCAACTGGACGGTCAACTGGGCGTGATGTCCAAAGTGCTTACCAACATCCAGCAACGCGACGCCAACGTACACCGCGCTGTTTTCGGGATGGACCCGATCGATCAGGATGTTTGGATGGCCGGTGTCGGTGGTCACGAAGCGCACCCCGAACTGGCGGCCTTCAAATACGGCGGCGATGCCGTAGCCTCCACCCTTGAGAAAGTAGACCTGCTGAGCCGCCAGTTGGCGCTCGAAAGCAAATCGCTCGATACCCTGCAGGACCTGGCCAACAACCAGCAGAAAATGCTCGCTTCGATGCCCAGCGTAAAACCGGTGCGCGAAGACAAACTGCAAAAAAGCATCGGTACCCTCTCCGGATTCGGATATCGCATACACCCTGTTTACAAGATCAAAAAATTCCACGCAGGCCTCGATTTCCCGGCACGCGTCGGCACGGCCATTCAGGCCTCCGGTGATGGTGTAGTGGTGGAAACCGGCTGGCATTCCGGCTACGGCAACTGCGTGAAGATCAGCCACGGCTACGGCTACGAAACGCTGTACGGCCACATGAGCAAGATCGTTATTCGCCAGGGCGAACGTGTGAAAAAAGGTCAAAAAATCGGTGAAGTGGGCGATACGGGCCTTTCCACTGCCCCGCATCTGCACTATGAAGTGCACCACAAAGGCAACCCGATCAACCCGATCAACTTCTGCATGGACAACCTTACCCCGCAGGAATACCAGCAAATGGTCAAGATCGCCAACATGGCCAACCAGTCGCTGGACTGATACTTTCGGAATACACTATGAACAATAGGCCGCCTGCGGCCGGATTCACAGCAGGAACAATAAACAGCGAAGGGAATGCCTCAACAGGCGTTCCCTTTTTGCTTTGATCCTCCCTATTCTTCCCAAAGGAGGCGACTCTTTTCTACCTTCCAGATGCTGTTTTTCTTTGCCAGAAACAACAATGTCCCAAATCCGGTAAGGCCCCTGTCGGGCCGGGCCTTACCGATCATGTAATGGGTGGAAAAATGGATCAGGGCCTTGTTGTTTTCCTGATTTATTACAATATCGGAGAGCCAGATAAATCCCGCAATTGCATAAATATAAGTCTCAGCGTTTCTGAGGCTTAAGGGTAGCAAGAGAAAAGCACTGTCGGCAGTTATTTTTTCAGGGTCCCACTGTGCTTCTGCTGACTGCCGGAGCCTATTCAACAATGTTTCATAACCGGGATATTGCACCGGATCGATGACGTTCAATTCCTGTAACCTGTATTGCGGTGTTGCACCGACCAGGATTGTCCTTTTCCCGATCTGTTCCCGAATTGCCCATAATTCCATATCCTTTTTGTATTCAGATTTCAGGCCTGGCAGTTTCAGCCGGTACAAAGAATCGTGAACGGCACCGCTCATGGTAGTCGCTTCGTAGGAATCCGGGTCAAAAAAAGTGTATATCGAATCGGGTTCGAGTGGAATATATTGCTCCGGGTCAATCGGTTTCTCCGGGTATAGGTAGTCGCATTCGGTGGCAGGGAAGTATTGGTTGAAGGCGAGGGTGGCCAGTTCATACTTCAGCCTTTCCTCCGGTTGGCCTGTAACAACAATCGGAACAAATAGCAGAACGGCATAAGCCCGGGATGCTGTAAAACGCATAAAAGTCACACCAATCATTTCCGCACCATAAATTTTTTCGCGAGCACCCGTTCGGCAGTCCTCATAAAAGCCAGATAGGTGCCTCCGGGAAGTCCGCCAAGGTCAATATCCGGTGAGTTTAAAAGGTCAAACTCCCGAATGGTACGGCCGTACGAATCGGTTATATATACGTGTAAATCCTGGTCATTTATCCCCGTGAACCGGAGTGGCCCCGTGGTCGGGTTGGGGTAAATCTTGACATCGTAATCACCAGGGATGATTTCGGCGCTACCGCTGGCACATATTGCACTGACCTCGGCTGCAGTATTGCAACCCGTCGCGTTATTGTCGATGACGGCATTGCCGCCTGCTGTCAGGTACATGCAAATGTTTTCCAGCGAACAAAAGGCAAGGTTGGGAGAGTTAAGGAGATACAGGCCGAACAAGGTAGTCGGATCAATATTTCCCAATCCTTCAAGGCTGGTCAGCACGGCGTTGTGCACGATATTGACGCCCGACGCATGGCGCAGTCCGGATAGCGCGGTCATGTCGGCGAGGACCTCGTTTTCGCGGATATCGAGCGTACCGCCGATCGAATCGATCTGTTCCAGTCCGCTTAAATTTGCAAGAACCGGGTTGTATTCCAGCAACACAAAGCCGTCGATCCGGTTAAGGGCATTCATGCCTGTGAGCGAGTTCAGGCTATTGTTGTTGCCAACGTACAGGGTAAATAAATTGGTGAGACTCGTCAGCCCTTCCAGGTTCGTCAACAGGGGGTTGAATCGGACCATCAAATCGCCGTCTACGGTGTCGAGGTTTTCCAGTCCGCTCAGGCTGAGCAGAGACGCACAGTCCTGAATGACCAGGTTGCGGCCAACGGAGTCAAGCAGGTCCAGCCCGTTCAGGTTGGTCAAAGACGGATTACTGGCGATGACCAGATCCCAGTAAACGGTATGGTAATTATCCAGTCCGCTCAGGCTGACCAGTGCATTGTTTTCCTCTATCCTGACGTCTGACGAAGAATGCAGGCCCTGCAGGCCGTTCAGGTTGGTCAGGGTATCATTATTGAAAATCGCCAGGGCGCCTTTAAGTGTAGAGAGGGCAGACAGTCCTTCCAGACTGCTCAGGAGGGGATTGGAATTGAGGATCAACTGACCATTGACGGTTGTAAGGCTGTTTAACCCATCCAGGCTGTTCAAAGAATTATTCAGGGCAATGAACAAATCGAAATTGAGAGAGTCGAGGTTGCTCAGCCCTTCCAGGTTCGCCAGAGCCTGATTGTGTCGAATCAACAGGCTGCCGGCAGTTTTCAGTCCGTCCAACCCTTTGAGGTTGGGTAAAAGGTCGTTGTCTTCGATAACAATGTTGCCGAATTGAACGGAGGCGACCTGCTCCAGCCCTTCCAGGCTTGCAAGCCCGTCGTTGTTTCTGATGAGCATTCCGGATTGGAGGACAGTGAGGCTGTCGAGACCCTTGAGATTGGTCAGTGCCGGGTTGTCTTCGATATCCAATCCGCCATTCAACAAGGTCAGGTGGTTCAGGCCGGATAAGTTGATCATGGATGTGTTTTCCGCCACCAGCAGTCCGCCGCCGACAAACCCGAGACTGCCCAACCCGGACAGGTTTGTCAGTGCCGGGTTGTTGCTGATCCACAATATACCGCCAATGGATTTGAGGTTATTGAGCCCGGAAAGCCCCGCCAGGGAAAGGTTGTTGCTGAGTTCGAGGTATCCGTTGATTGATTCTACCTGGCTCAAACCGTTGAGGTTGGTCGCACTGCCGGATACCGTTACATTGCCCGATATTTCCTTGCAACCGGGGTAATCGGTTGAAAAGTTATCAATCTGGCTTTGGCTGCTGAAGATGATACCGCCGGGCAGGCAACTTTGGGCGGAGAGATGAAGAGACGGGAGGCCGGCAAGCAACAGGAGAAGCGCTGTGTTTTTCATGGTTGTCTTTAATAAGTTGTGTTTATGTGCAGGACATGTCAATAAGCGAGAAAAGCAGCGAAACCAGTAGTATCACCACTGCTATTGATCCGATTATCGACATGCAGGTAAAGAAAAACTTCCCGCCGGGACTCGCTTTTTGATAGACAGGGTGCTTTTGGGATAAATGTACCAGTACTGGAACGCCGACCAGCAATCCTGCGACAACAAACAATAAGAAGAGAAGCGAGAGGCCAATCGCAGCCTGAAGCAATATCATAGTTCGGGGAATAAATATATAAAGCAGTGATTAATTGTCGGTGCCTGCCGACCACTCATATACCGGCCATACCACTATAAAGTCTCACTAAAAAATAACTATAAAATTGCGTCCAGCACCTTCGCCTCCTCCGGGAAAACCAGCCGGAAACGCTCCGGGAATACCCAGTAATGGTGCATCGCCACGGCAAGAATGTCGGCGTCCGGTAGACCGATCACCGATTCCACGTGCTTGCGCGGCATGCCGCTCACCGATTCCAGTCTGTGCCACACATCGTCGCCGGAAAAAGAAGGGTACGGTTCGTTAGGGTAGGTAATGGTATAAATCCGGGCGTATTCGTGAAGGCCCACATTGTACCAGTCGTGGGGCTCGGTGAAAGCCAGCATCAGCTGCTCTGCTGAAAACAGCACGCAACCGTCGGGCTCGTATAGTTCCGAAGCGTGGTCGAAGCGGAATTCCGGCGTGGAAAACGGCAACGGATATACGATCACCTTCTCAAATTTCGGGTACAGCAGATCAGGCTTGTTAAACAGCGTGGTAACCGCCTGTGCACAAATAACCAGTTGTACATCGACGGGCACGGCTTCGCCCTCAAAAGCCATGGGCTCCCAGTCGGTAGCCATGCGAAAAAGTACCACGCGATCTCGAAACTGCTGTTTTTCCGCCGGCGACAACCGCTTGTAAAAGGCGCAAAATTTTTCCAGCAGGGCCGTAAGTCCCGGTTCCAGTTGCGGCGGCCTGCGTTTATAGCGCCACCAGTTGATCTGGGGGCTGAAGATGTAAATAAGCGCAGACAACACCACAAAAGGGGCGATCCAGACGGCATAATCGATATCCACTTCCCAGGCCAGATACAGGAAGATCAGCGATAGCAGGACAAACGGGGCAGCGATGTAGTTGGCGAACATGGGTTGTGAATGGGCGGTTTCGGTATTGTTTCATTGTTGGCATTGTTTCATTGTCTTCTGCAAATTTTCATGTAATTGGTTTTTAATGCCGGGTATCCAGGTCTGGATTAGGGCAAGTGAAAGGCCAAACAACCTCTGCTATTCCTGTTAAGAAGCCGCCCCGACAATATAGCAGTCCCGGCAATGAAATAATTCCAACAATGAAACAATCCCAACAATAACAACTGCGAATATAACGCCACAGCCGTGGTGAAATGTTTGTTGCGCAGTCTTTTTTAAAAAATCCCGAATTCCCCTTTCGTTTTTGCAAAAAGTGGTTTTATCTTTGCCGCCGCTTTAAAAGCGAGCTCGGTGCCTTAGCTCAGCTGGTAGAGCAATGGACTGAAAATCCATGTGTCCCCAGTTCGATTCTGGGAGGTACCACAATCGGAAGTCCCGGAGGTAATTTCCTTCGGGATTTTTTCATTTAGGGAAACGACAAAAACATGTCTGAAGACATCGTCATACGCGTGTTGCTGTTGCCGCTTGCCTTGCTGTACGGCATTGGAGTGGGCATTCGAAACCTGCTGTACCGGGCGGGGGTGTTGCGCAGCGTGCGTTTCGACCTGCCGGTCATTTCGGTGGGCAACCTTTCTGTGGGTGGCGCCGGCAAATCGCCGCACATCGAATACCTGCTGCGCTGGCTCGATCAGTATATCGGTATTGCCATGCTCAGTCGCGGGTATGGCCGCAAGACGATGGGGTACCGGCAGGTGACAACCATCGACAACGCCGAACAGGCCGGCGACGAGCCGCTCCAGATCAAACGCAAATTCCCGGACATTCCGATCAGCGTCAGCGAAAGCCGGGCGCTGGGCGTGCCGGAAGTGGTCAAGCGCAACCCTGAAACCCAGTGTGTGCTGCTCGACGACGCTTTTCAGCACTTGTCGGTCACTCCCGGGCTTAATATTCTGCTTACCGAGTTCAGCCGTCCGTTTACCCGCGACTGGCTGCTGCCGGCAGGGCGCCTGCGCGAGTGGCGACACGGTTCCCGACGGGCAGATATCATCATTGTCACGAAATGCCCGGTCGCACTGACGCAGCAACAACGCTTCAATATGCTGGCGGAAATCGACCCTTATCCGCGGCAGCGCGTTTATTTTTCCAGATACCGCTACGGCACGGCCTATGAATTGCTGCGCCCCGACATGCGTCGCGACCCCGATCTGGATACCCATATCCTGCTGGTCAGCGCCATCGCCAATACCGATTATCTGCTCCAGCACCTTGGCGGCGTGGCGGGATCTGTCCAAACGCTGGAATTTGAAGACCACCATTATTACGAAGAGCCGGATTTATATGAAATGCTGCGCCGCTTCGAGGCTATGCCCCAGCGCAACAAGATCATCCTGACCACGGAAAAAGACGCTGTTCGGCTCGAACTGCACGAAAAGTTTCTGTTTGAGCACAACCTGCCGGTCTATGTCTTGCCGGTGGAGGTTGTTTTTTGCGACAACGACGAGGCTGATTTTCAGGCTGATGTCAGGCGGTTCCTGATGGATTTCAAGTCCTGATGCCATTGTTTACGCGAATCGATGCAGGGCTTGCATGAGCCTTTCGGGCAACTCTTCGCGACAGGCAAGCTGGTAGTCCTGGAAGGAGCAGGGTACAAGGCGGTGCCGTTCGTGTTTTTTTCGGGTAGTTGCCGGCACCTGCATCCACCATCGTCCGCTTTTGGTGCTTTTCCAGAACGTTAACTGGTAGTGAAGTTGCCGGTACTCGACGATGTACTCGGTAAGCCCCGATTTCGACACGGGATAATCGTTTTTCCGGTTGAAAAAACCTTCCATAAAATACCAGATCATTTGCGCGGCGACCTGTGCCGTCTGCCCGCTCTTGTCCAGATCGCGGGAATAACCGTATATGCCAAAGGAGCTGAGTTTGTCGCTCATGCCGGCATAGCGACACAGTTGGCAGGCTTCTTCCGTGAAATAGCCGGAGGGTGAAGCCGCCTCCACGCCGGGCGCCTCGCTCTGTTTGAGTGCGCCAAGGTGGAATGCCAGCAGGTCGGCATCGCGAATCACCGGTTCGGTCTCTTCGATGGCTGCCCGCGATTTGCCCAGGCGTACCGTATCAAAGTTGTTTTTTATTAGAAATGCCAGGTCGTCAGGAGCGATCTGGTGGACCTGGAAGCCGATAAGGCCGAAATTGAACAACAGGTGGTGTACCGGCCGGAGCAGGGGCGTGTACACCTCACCGGGGGCGCCAAATCGGAATTTTTCGTCGACGGCCACCATGTTGACTAATGCCCGGGCATCCTGATAAGCCATAAACTGCGCTTTGGCCATGGCATCCTTACCCCCGATAATGACGGGCAGCACGCGACCGCTGAGCAACTCAAATACGACAGGTATCAGCAGGGATGCATCTGCCTTGCGCAAATTGCCGAGATCCGCAATGTGCGCCTTGGGGAAGGCGAATGCCGTCTGGTAGAGGTGCTCCCGAACGTCGTTGGCTTCTTTTTCACCGGCACCGATCAGGGCGATGCGTACTTTTTTCAGGTCGGGAAGTTGCTCCGTGAACAGCGCTATGTTTTTTCCAAAACGGTTTGCCGGAAGTTGTTCCGCCTGTTTTACCAGTGCTGCGGGAAGAGGTTTTAGCCAGTTTTGTAGCATAGTGATGGGACCAAAAGTCGGGTTGAGGCCGTTTTCAAAAAAAGCCAAAAGTAAAGAGTTTTACCAGCCTGCTCAGCGGTTTGCTTTTTCTCTACTTTTGCGGCGCCAAATTAAAGGCCACCACCACAAATTATATGGAAGATTTACTCGAACGTTACAAAGCGAAAACCCCCGAGATCGTTTTTGAATGGCACGACCCCGAAACCGGGGCAGAAGGCTGGATCGTGATCAATTCGCTCCGCGGCGGCGCTGCCGGCGGCGGTACCCGGATGCGCGAAGGGCTTACCCGTGAGGAAGTGACCTCGCTTGCCAAAGTCATGGAGATCAAATTCAGCGTTTGCGGACCGGATATCGGCGGCGCAAAAAGCGGCATCAATTTCGATCCCAACCACCCCAAACGCCAGGAGGTGCTGCGCCGCTGGTACCGCGCGGCCCTTCCCATTTTGAAAAACTACTACGGCACGGGCGGCGACCTGAATGTCGATGAACTGAAAGACGTGGTACCCATCACGGAGGCGCTCGGGCTGTGGCACCCCCAGGAGGGCATCGTCAAGGGCCATCTTCAACCCTCCGAAGGCCAGCAGATCAATATAATCGGTCAGTTGAGGTATGGCTGTACCAAGTTTGTGGAAGATCCCGAGTACGTGCCGGAGGGCGGACCATCCAAACACGCGGTGGCCGACCTGATCACAGGATACGGCGTAGCCGAGTCGGTGCGGCATTTCTACGAACTCTACCACCAGGTGTCTCCTGCCGGGAAAACGGCCATCATCCAGGGTTGGGGCAATGTAGCCTCTGCGGCGGCGTGCTATCTTGCCAAGGAAGGAGTTAAGGTGACGGGTATTATTGATCGGGCCGGTGGCATTCTTGCCCCTGAAGGATTGGGTCTGGAGCAGATAAAACAGTTGTTCAATACAAAAGACGGCAACAAACTCCGCGCGGAAGGCCTGTTGCCATTTGAAGAGGTCAACCGGAAAATATGGCAATCGGGGGCCGATATATTTATCCCGGGCGCCGCGTCCAAACTGGTCACGCGCGAACAGATGGATGCCCTGCTCGAAGGTGGCATAGAGGTTGTAGCATGTGGAGCAAATGTGCCATTTGTCGACGACGGCGTGTTTTTTGGCCCCACAGCCAGGTATGCCGACGAGCGTACGGCAGTTATACCCGATTTTATCGCCAACTGTGGTATGGCGCGCGTTTTTGCGTACCTGATGCAGCCCGATGCGCGCATGACCGATCAGGAAATATTCAGCGACACCTCGGCTACAATCAGGCGTGCATTGGAGGAAGTGATAAAAATAAACCCATTACCAAATAAAATTTCATCTAACGCCCTATCTTTGGCGCTGAGAAAGTTGGGAGTATGATACTAATCTTTCCAAAATTTGTATGAAATTGTGGGCTTTAAAGCCGGTGTTTACTCCTGATGACTTTCTGTTTCAAATACAATTGCAAAACTGTTAACATCTTTTCATTTAAAAAGCAGTGACCCTATGACGGTTCGAAAATTAACTTTCGCTGTTTTGTTTGCTCTCGTCTCTTTTGCACTTAGTGCTCAAGAAGGTGCCCCGACAGGTACTTATCGCACGTTTTCTCCTGTTGACCAGTGGGAACTTGGCGTAGACCTGGGCGTGCCCTTTATCGTGGGCGACGTAGACTCAAAATTCCCGGGCTTTGGCGGTGGCCTCCATGTGCGCAAATCACTCGACCATATCTTCTCTGTACGTTTTGGCGCAGGTTACCTGAAGACAAAAAACGAGCAGGATGCCGCTAAATCCGACAACACCTGGCTTTCCGGTGGCGCTCAACTGGTTGTTGCGCTGAACAATTTCCGCTTCAACAAACCCGTTCGCAAGATTCTCATAAACGGCTTTATCGGCCTTGGTCTCGACAACTACAAGACCAAATACGAGAACATTCAGCAAGCCGGTGGCGGAACCACGGGTGAACTGGATGCAACGACCAATGCACACATTGAGCTGGGCGGCAACATTTCGTTCCGCATCAACCCGCGTTTCAACATCTCGCTGGAGCACACGGTCTATTCTGTATTCGGCAAAAGCGCCGACTTGCTGGACAGCGATGAAAACGTAGACCGCGGCGTTACGACCTACCGCGATATCCTGCACTACCCACACGTTTCGCTGAACTTCAACCTCGGTGGAATGGATAAAAACGGCATGAAAAAGGCTGAGCCGCTGTACTGGGCCAACCCGATGAGCCAGGTCGGCGACGCTATCGCTGCCCTCGAAGCCCGCAAGATCTACGATCCGACGGATACCGACGGCGACGGCATCATCGACGAAATCGACGAAGAAGACAACAGCCCGGCCAATGCACGTGTTGACACCAAAGGTGTAACGCTCGACAGCGATGCCGACAAGGTGCCCGACTACAAAGACAAAGAGCCCTACTCTCCTCCGGGCTACGAAGTTGATGCCGATGGCGTTGCCAAGGTGCCCAAGTACACCACCGAAGCAGAAGTAAATCGCATCGTTGACGCCAAGATCGCTGCAATCAAATTCCCGCAGCCTGAAAACGACTGGTTCCTGCCGATGGTTAACTTCGGCGACAATCGTTACGATATCCGCTACAGCGAATACGAGCAACTGTACCAGGTGGCTACCGTCCTGAAGCAAAACCCGAGCCTCAAAGTGGTAGCGATCGGTAACACCGACGCCCGCGGCTCTGAAGGCTACAACAACGTGCTCTCCTACAACCGCGCCAAAGCAGCGATCGACTTCCTCGTATCGACGCACGGCATCGCCCGCGACCGCCTCATCCTCAACTGGGCAGGCGAAGGCAGCGCCCTGGTTCCGGTAAAAGGCTCCAGCCTGGCTAACCGCCGCGTGGAATTCCGCGTCGCCAAAGGCGAAACGGAAATGGCCCGCCCGGAAGGTCCGGAAGCCGGAAAAGGCAATTTTAAAGGCAACAAAGACGCCGGATATTAATTACCGGCCTCATTGATATACAATGGGCAACTCCCGGAACGGGGGTTGCCCATTTTCATTGGGCATCATGACCAAAAAGCGGCTCATCAATCTCCTGTTCAAAGCAACGGTAATCCTGTTGCCGGCATTCGTATTGTACCGCGAAATAGGTTCAAGAGATGACTTGCCGGAGATAGTGTCTGTATTTTGGCATCAATTACATCATGCCAATCCCTGGTATCTATGGGCCGCTTTTATCCTGGTACCACTTAACTGGCTTGCCGAAGTGCAGAAATGGCGCCCCTTTGTACAGCGGCACGAAGCACTTTCGATGGGCAAGGCCCTCGGGGCAGTCCTGGCGGGCTACAGTTTTGCCCTGTTTACACCCAACCGTATTGGCGAGTACGGCGGCAGGATACTGTTCGTCAGCCCGAGGCATCAATGGAAGGCTTTTGCGGCCAATGTGGTGGGTAGCATCGGTCAATACCTGGTGCTGCTGACAGGGGGCATAACGGGGGGGATCTGGTTTGCCGGACAAAAAATGGGCTGGAGCGGTGCACAACAAACGAAGGTGTTGTGCGCAAGCCTGCCGGCGCTTTTGGCTGCCTGCTTTTGCTATTTTAACATAGGATTAATTATTCCGGTCATCGCCAGACTTCCGGTACTGAAAAAGGCGGATGGGTTGATCAGCAAACTGCGGCTGTTGCAGGATTTCACCCGGCGCGATCTGGCTTATGTCTGGTATTGGTCGGCATTGCGATATGCCATATATTCGTCCCAGTATTTTCTGTTGCTGCAGTTTTTTGACATAAAAACGGGCGTTTTAATGGGGTTTTCCGGCATTGCTACTATATTTTTATTGCAGACAGTTGTCCCGCTTCCCGCTATTGCCGGGCTGCTGGTGCGCGGGAGTCTGGCCATTTTTATCTGGACCTATTTCAGCGCCAATGAGGTCGGGATACTCGCCGCCACCTTTGTCTTATGGATAATAAACCTGATTTTGCCCGCGTTAATTGGTACCTTTTCACTATCTCACGTCAACATTACCACAACACTTGGATATGAAGACGAATAAACCAATGATCCTGCTACTCCTCAGTTTCCTGCTCACGGGCTTTTCCATGCCCCAGACGCCGCAGCAGCCCGCCGCCGATACCCTCGGCCCCGAGCCCTGCGCCACCACCAACAACACCTTCCAGAACGGTGAAAAGATCACCTATAAAATCTACTACAACCTCAATTTTGTGTGGATACCCGCAGGGGAGGTGACCTTCAAAATATTTGATGAGGGCAACCAGTACCACTACCAGGCCATCGGCACCACGTACAGTTCGTACGAATGGTTCTTTACGGTGCGTGACGAGTACAACTCGTGGGTGGATAAAAACACCTTGCTGCCCAACTATTCCGAGCGCAGCGTAAACGAAGGCGACTACTCGATATTTGAAAAGATATCGTTCAACCAGCAGGAACGCAAAACCACCGTTTGGCGCGCCAAAAAACGCGGAGAAACGGAAACCAAAACCGAACACACCGTCAAGGACTGCGTCCACGATGTGCTGTCGAGCCTGTACCAGTTGCGCAATGTCGACTTTGCCAGCCAGCAGGAGGGTTATGCCATGCCTTTCCGCATCTTCATGGACAAGGAGGAATATCCCCTGAAAATGAAATATATCGGCAAGGAGTCCAAAAAGAAAGTGTACGGCATGGGCAAGTACAAGACTTTGAAATTCCAGCCCGACGTGATCGCCGGTGAAGTGTTTAAAGAAGACGCCAAAATGAGCGTCTGGGTGTCCGACGACCAGAACCGCATTCCACTGCTCATCGAAACGCCCGTATCTGTTGGATCGGTGAAAATGGTAATCAAGGAATATTGGGGTTTGAAGTACGATTTTACGGCAAAGGCAAAGTGATTTTTGTATTTTGGCGGGTCGTTTATCACGCTTTTTGTGTTCACTACCCCCAGCCTGTTTATGTCTTTCCAATCGAACCCGCAGCTCGAACTTGCCTTTGATTATGTGCGCAACACGCACAAGAACATCTTCCTCACGGGCAAGGCAGGAACCGGAAAAACCACTTTTTTACACCAGATCAAGCAGGAGTCGCCAAAACGCATGGTCGTCGTAGCCCCCACAGGCGTGGCGGCCATCAACGCGGGCGGCATGACGATCCATTCCTTTTTTCAGTTGCCGTTTGGGCCGTTTTTGCCCGGAAACAAACAGGAGGCCGCACGGCAGCGGCGGTTCTCGGGCGAAAAAATCCGACTCATCCAGAGCCTCGACCTGCTGGTGATCGACGAGATCAGCATGGTGCGCGCCGATGTACTCGATGCTATCGACGATGTGTTGCGCCGCTACCGCGACCATTACAAACCCTTCGGCGGGGTGCAACTGCTCATGATCGGCGACCTCCACCAACTGCCGCCTGTCGTGAAAGACGAGGAATGGCAACTGTTGCGCGACTACTACCAGACCGCCTATTTTTTCGGCAGCCAGGCCCTGCGCAACACCGACCCCGTCTCCATAGAGTTGAAACACATCTACCGTCAATCGGACGCCGCGTTTATCGAATTGCTGAACAAGGTGCGCGACAACCGGATTGATGATGCTGTGCTGACGGCACTCAACAGTCGTTATATTGCTCATTTTCAGCCCAAAACGGAGGATGCCTACATCACCCTGACCGCCCACAACGCCTCGGCGCAGGAGATCAATGCAGAAAAACTGGCAGCCATCGACCAGCCCTGCCAAACGTTCAAAGCCGCCGTTTCGGGCGATTTTCCGACCTATGCCTTCCCCGCCGACGAGATACTGGAATGTAAAAAGGACGCCCAGGTGATGTTTGTCAAGAATGACCTGATGCGTGAAAAACGGTACTACAACGGCAAAATCGGCAAGATCACCGGATTTCGGGAGGGTACCATATATGTCCGATGCCCCGGTGAAAGCGAAGATATCGAAGTGACGCCGGCAGAATGGACCAATGTGAAATATACCCTGAACGAGCAGAGCAAGGAGGTCAGCGAGGAGGTGGTCGGTACCTTCACCCAGTACCCGCTTAAATTGGCCTGGGCGATCACCATCCACAAAAGCCAGGGCCTCACTTTCGAACGCGCCATCATCGACGCGCAGGCGGCCTTCGCGCACGGACAGGTGTATGTCGCGCTGAGCCGGTGCAAGAGTTTTGAGGGTATCGTATTGCGATCCAAAATTGCCCATTCAAGTGTAAAGACCGACCTCGTGGTAAAAGATTATACCGAGGAGGCCGATAAAAATGCCCCCGACGAGACCCACCTGACCAGGGCCAAGATCGATTACCAGCAGTCGCTTGTACTGGATCTGCTCGATTTCAGTCGCCTGCGCCGGGCCTTCGAGAAGGGAAACCGGATTTTTCTGGAGCACGAAAACACGCTGCACCAGGAAGCAGGGCAGCAATTGCGCGCGCTCGAAACCCGGGCCCAAGAGGAGGTTTTTGCGGTAGCAGAGCGTTTCAAACTCCAGATCCGGCAATATTTTGCACTGGGCGATCTGCCCGAGGGCAACCGGGAAATGCAGGAGCGCCTGCAAAAAGCAGGGGCCTATTTTGAGGAAAAACTGGGTAAAGCGCTACTGCCCGTCGCGCAGAGTGTTCAAATCCTGACGGACAATAAAACCGTACGGAAAGCCGCGATGGAGACCCTGGAAACGCTGCAAAGAGAAATTTTTATCAAAAATGCCTGTTTTGTCGCCGTACAGTCCGGGTTCAATGCGACCCGCTACCTGCGCGCCCGCGCCGACGCCGAACTGGATTTCCGTGCGGCGAAAAATGCGGCGCCTCCCGCATCTGCCGGTATGCCCGGAGTGCCCAAAAACACACCGCATCCCGTCCTGTACACCCGTCTGAAGGCCTGGCGTGAAGAAACAGCCGATACGGACGGCGTGGCGCTATACGAGGTGTTGCCCACCCGTTCGCTGCTCGAAATCGTTCAGTTTTTACCCTTGAACCTGTCCACCCTGAAAAAGATCAAGGGAATCGGCGCTGCCAAAAGCCAGCGGTACGGGGCCGATCTGATTGCCATCATACAGACATACTGCACGGAATACCACATCGATACAGGCCAGATGACCGCGCTCGCCGAGGCGTCGCTGGCAACACGCGCGCCAAAAACCGATACCAAAACCATGAGTTTTGAGATGTTCAAGGCCGGAAAAACCATCGACGAGATTGCTGCCGAACGAGGTTTGGTGCGCAGCACGATCGAGGGGCATCTGGCGCATTTCGTGGGTCTGGGCGAACTCGATATCCTCACCGTGATGGACCGGGAAAAGGTACTGGAAATCGAAACATACTTCCTGGAGCACCAGACCCGGTCGAGTGGCGAAGCGAAGGCACATTTCGAGGAAAAGTATTCTTACAGCGAGATCAGGATGGTGTTGCAGTATTTACTTGCTGGTGAAGCCTGACTGGGTTTTTCGTAACAGGATCAAACAGCCGGTCACTCTCCCTTGATGACCTTGCCGGCACCGACAGCCCCGTTTGACGACCGGATCTGGAAAACAAGGATGCCGGAAGGCAAATGCCCGATGTTGATCGGATCACCGGAAAGAATACCGCTATATGTCTCCAGTAAAGCCCCTGTGCTACTCAGAATCTGTACCGAATATTGTTCGGACGGGTCTGAACCGTCGATACGGACGACATCCGATGCCAGCGTGGGCATTACCTGAAACCGGGGATGCACTACCGGGTCTTCCACTGCGGTCACTGCGCAGGGGATTGAACAGGCGGACGGCACCTGATCGCTAAAGCAGGAGCCGTTGGAAAAGAAGAATTCCGTGGTCTCCAGAATTCCCGCACTGCCAATACCCTCCTTCCATACACCGGGATACCCGGGAGGATGAACCTTGAAGTGTATCTGTTTCCGCCCGTCGCTGGCCGTATCTACCAGATCGACCACGAGCGTGGTGTTGCCTGCATAAGGGATGGAATCGCCGGCTTGTGCTGTAAAATCGAACAACAGGGTATCCGTCACGGGGCTGTAGTAGGACTGGCCGTTGCCTGCGCCGAATTTGGTAAAATATACCCGGTGATTTTCTTCCCGGACTCCGCCCAGGAGCATCGGCTGCGCTCCAATCGGCAGGTAATTATTCGGTACCGAACAAATACAACGGCAGAGGTCTTGCCGGAAAACCTTCGTATAGGTTTTGCCCATAAAAACACTGTCGCCTTCCACAAAATTGCGGTAGACCAGAAACTCGTCCGTCGGACCGATGATGGGATACACTTTGTAGACAACCCATTCCGCATGGGCAGTTGGAAAAGGGAAAGCAGATTGAGACAGGCAGGTTTGGCAAACGGCCACTGCCCACAGAGCGGTGAAGCAGAACGTTTTCATCTAATGGCAGTTTATAATGTATGTAGTTGGGAACGGTCCGGGAAGCCGCCCTGCTGCGCGCTTCAGACATTTTTATATGATTTTGCCAGCATTGGCAGAAGGCGCCGCTCCGCAATTTACAGGCGTTGCCTCTTAAAGGCAGTCGAAGGCTGTAATATTCATTAATACTTTTAGAAACTAGGGTTGGGGATATTGGCAAGTTGAAAATAAACGCCCCCTAAATGATCAAAATCGCCATCTGTTGTGACCAGCGTAGATTCGGTTACCATTGCTGTCGCTGCTATCCAAAGGTCATTTTTCCCCATGCTACGATTATTGGAAAAACAATCTATCTCCACATAAGCATCCAGAAGCTCTGGTGCGCCGGAGTTTACATCCACGACAAACAATACCTGTTCTATGAATGAGTTTAGTTGCTCCATTTTCTTTTCTCCCCAATCGTTGCGTCGGGCTAAAACGCGGATTTCGCCAATTGTTACCACCGATACAATGAGCTGAGCATCGTCAGACGTGAGATTCAGCCTGCTTTCGGCTTCGAGGTACTGAGGATTTTGGCGGATATAGGCCAGAACAATGTTCGTATCCAACACAAACTTTCTCATTCATTCAGCATTTTGAGGTCGTTTTCATAATCCCCGGCAGCATCTGCCATGATGCCAATGAATTGGCTGAGCTTATTACCTACCGTTTTCTTCGCCGCCATTTGGCGCTCCAATTGTTGCGCAACTGTTTCGCGCCGGACAGGTTGTGAAAAATAGGTATCGCCTTCCTCTGCCAACGCGACCTTTCCAATTTCAACAAAACCAATTTGGCCGCTCGATCTAAAATGTGCGGTTCCCCTGATGGTCACTTTCTTGCCCCAATATTTGGCCATTTCGCCTGCTGGAACCGCTTCGCCCAAAAAACCGGTTATTGCGCGGCCTTTATCAGGTATAAAAGTCACTTTGGCTTTTGAAAATTTCAATTCCTCTACGATGCCCGTAATCACTATGGGCTGCGGGTTGGGCGTTCGCTCTTCGATAGATTTCAAACGTGTAAAATCCACCATTCGTAGTTTAAGGTCGGGCAGGGTACCCTGGTTGCTGAACTGAACCGTTTGCGCCTCATTGACCAGCACCTTTTTGAAATTTTGTAGGTCTTTGAGCAAATGCTTGTCCAGCATTTCCCCCGCACCCTCTGGATTTAGGGCGTTCTGAAAACTTTCCATGACCAGCGAAACGGGTGTTTCATCAGGCAGGCGACGGAGGATTTCTTCGTGAAAAAGGTTGCCCTGCACATGCCGCAACGTCTCCCGGAACGGTTGGCATTCGAGGTGCAAAATCGTGCTGCCCTCACTCAAGCCGCGCAGACGGATTTTCAGGGCCTTGGCAATCTCTTGCGTTTCACGCCCTCTTTTGAAACTTGAACCGAACATCCGCATTTGGAGCGCCCCTTTTGCGATGTCGCGCATATACTGAGCAATAATTTCTAATCGGTCAAGATCAATTGCCCCATCATCGAATGGCGTGCCGGATAACTTTATTTCGTATTCCATGAATGCTTTTAAATTTTGATGGTGGGCGTTTTTAAAATTTTGGCAGCTCAGTCTGGCAAAATTAAACCTTTTCGGATTTACTCTTTATTCCAAAAGTTATTTAAGCCACCCAATCGTTGAAGGTGGTGCGGATACCGGATTTGCACAAAAACCAAACGAATCAAAACTATCTACTTTTGAGGCATATCGAATTAAAATTTTTATACTATGCCTCACAACAAAGATCTGCAGAAAAAACTCCATGAAACCCGCGCAAAAATTACCAAACTCGAAATGGAAATCGAGGACTTGCTGGAAGAGCGCGCAAGGTATCAGACAAAGATTGATCAAATTAATGCGAGAATCTTTGAGCTAAAAAAGCAAATCGTTTCTCTCGAAAGGACGGAGTAAAAAACTTTCAGTTTCATGTTAATCAAAAAAAACAGGGTGTGATCGAATGACCACACCCTGGATTTCTGTTGCTTCAGGCACGCTGAATCACCTTAGCGCAATAATTTACAGAGGCCGCCAGTAACTCCTGGAATTCAGGATGCATCCCTCTTATTTCTGTGTTTTTCAGCAGGGAATTAAATGCGGTTGCTGTAGGCTTTTTGGGCAGGCGCTTGCCAATTTCTGCCAATGAAGTTTTAGCGCTTTTCCGCTCTTCATAAGCGATCATAATATCCTGTACGACGTTGAGTACCAATGAAAACTTGCGTTCAAAAGCCTCAATCTTATTGATATCCTCATGTGCCATTACCTGAAAGGCGAGATCGTGCGCCAGTTTCTTTTTTAAGGTAGAAAATTCCACGACCTCCAAGGCAAAAGGATGAGAAATTAACAAGGCTTCAGAAATAATGTCGGCCTGTTCTTTTAAAGAAGCCAACTTGTTCAAGCGATCTGATAATTTCTTATCGGATTGCGCCAATTTCGCCTTTTCTAACAGCGAGCCCCCTTCAAGTTCAAGTAATTCCATGATGATGTTGTTTTTAGATTTAAAAATGACTTGTGGGCCTGCTGCTATTGTTCTGTTTACTTTTAATCTTTCCCTGGCTTCCAGAAAAGCTTTATACGGCGAACCATGATAAGCCAGCCGGGCGTAAAATCTGTCGTAAAAAGCATTGACGAAATCAGCCTCTGGGGATTCTGTAAACCCTACGGAATACTCCGCGCAATCCATTAACTGGTCCAGCAACTTGTCCGAATTGCAACTTCCCAAAAACAAGCATTCCAGATTAAAATTTTTCTCAAGTTGCGCTTTCAATGAATCAACCGGTAAAGAATACACTTTCCCACGGGCATCAATTAGTTGTATCTCCCCTTCCTCACCACCATGTCCGCAATATTGTATGTAAGCCGGATTCTCTGCTATCTTCTCCAAAACCTGTTCTCCAGTGGGCTGGTCGTATTTAAAAAGACTGAAATACGACTTTGCCTTCTGATTAGTAAGATGCTGATCTATAATCTTGTACAAATCATTGCATTGCGCCGATTTAAAACGATTGTCTAATTCGGAAGTGAAAAACAGAATGGTGTTATTCATGGCAGTAATCTGGTTTAGGATTTGAAGAATACGCGAATTACTTCGCCGTCGTTTATCTCTGCCATCAGTTCACGAACGATTACTTTATTGCTTTTCCCTTCGTACAAAATTTTTTTTGACTGGCCGTTCGAATACTTTATGAGGATGTGAGGTTTGGGCATTAAGTATGCCTGCGCTTTTGCCAACGCAAATCCAAGCGAAACAAGAATTGCTTCCTTGGCAATTTCTTTGGCCATTTCCTCGGAAAACACCAGCTGTACGGCATCGTGTAAAACGCTAAGCCCTTCTTTTTTAGCCTCGACAATCCGCACTTCCAGCCCGTCTGTGGCTTTTTGTTCCTCCAAATGAAGTAAAAGCTCCTGAGCGCTAAAATCTTCAGAGATAAGTTCGATAGTAATCATAACCAAAACTGTCTAAGGGTAAATGAATACGCCCTTAGCACTTCCTTCAAAGAACTGAGGGCAAAAGTAAATCGTAAAAATTACAAAACAAAATGTTTTTATTTTTCCTTGAAAAAAGTTTCAAATAATGCAAAAATCCATCTTTGGAGTGATCTTAGGGTGTTTATTGTTTTAAAATGGACTCGCCACCGCCTCTTTAGGATGCTCTACCGCTCCCGGCAGCCCCCGCACAATATCCACCGTCTCCACACTCAACCGAATGACAGAAAGCAGCAAATCCAGAATGTAGCGCGGTTTTCCCGATTCAGCGGCCCAATCATTGGGGTCGTTGCGGATGCCGGAATCCTTGTGCGTCGTGACAGCGTAGCGCTCCATAACCCATTCGATGGCCGATTTGCCGTTCACCTGATACTCGTAAGCAACGGCCGGGATGTTCTCGATGGTGATATGACTGTTGTAAATGATGGCGCTTTTGTCGGCTTTGCTTGGAAAGCGCATCTTTTCAACGCGAAAGTGCCCGCTTTCCACGCCGCGCACAACAACGCCGATGGCATCGGCAGTAGGCGCGGTCTGGAAGTTGTCGTAACTGATGTGCAGGTCGGCAAGGGTGCGGCCCGCCTTGCTGAACGCCCAAAAATCCTTCGGCGACTCCACGAGCGGCAAACGCGGCAGCATTTTTTTCAGATCAGCAGAAAAACGGGTGCGGTAGTCGGGACTGTGCAGGAAGCCGTAGACGTAGTAGAAAATGTCCTCTTTGCTCACGCGCTCGCCGTAGCGGGCGCGGGCTTGCGTAAGAATAAAATCCGATACCCCGTCGCGGCGGATGTACTCGCTTTCGCCTGCCGTATCAAAGAGCGAAGGCGCGGCTTTGGCGCGTTCTTCGTAGTAGTAGAGGGGGAAACATTGGCTTTTGCCGACTACTTCCAAATCCGGGATGATGTCAGTCATCAGGCAAGTAAACTCCTTTGTCACACCTACACCTGAGACGCAAATGACACGGTTTTCGGCGGTGGGAGTGGGGAAGAGCTTATATAACAAGCCAACTTCTTCATTCAAAGAACGAGAGAAATATAACTGCTGCTTAAAATAGGGGCGATATAGTCCATGAATAATATGCTTTGGCTCGAATATTAGCTGCTTGTCTTTACTCAAATCATGCTTTAATCCGCGAGTCCAACTAATTTTAGATGGAGTAAAATCAATGAAGTTATCAACTTCAACTTTAGGATTCGATTTTTTAAACTCAAAAAACGAAGCCCTCTGTTTGTTGTAAAAATCAATCGTGCGACGCAGGTTAGTTGTCAATTCGGTTTTTGAAAAATTATAGCACCACGCGTCACGCTGCGTTTTTACGCCATTTGAGTAAAGTGGAAGGAAAAAAGTGTTTTTACCAGTCTTTTCATCCTTGTCGCCAATCGCCAAATATGTCCCGAAAACATCATCTCGCTGATTCAACCAATCGCCATGCTCGTTAGGCTGTAAAATCTGCCAGTCCATTTCCGGGTTTTCCACCGAACCGAATTTGTGAACGATACCGAGTTTATCTTCCCGGTTGAGGTAGTCGCCGATGTCGTGGTAATATATCGTCGCTTGCTCGCTTGTCGCATCCGACTTTTTCACCAAAAAGGTAATGGCGATGGGTGTACGGGAACCGGAGCCAAAGATTTTTCCACCTTCTTTTCTTGACAATTCGCCACTTGTGCGCTGGTTGCCACGCAAATTGAACACATAAATCGAGGAAAATTCCCGCTCCAGACATTTTCGGAAACCATCAGCAGCATTGCCGTCAATCCATGCGCCGTTGCTGACAAATGCAATGATGCCGCCATGTTTAGGGTCAAGCCGATCGGTTGACCAACGGAAAGCTTTGATATAAGAATCGTACAGAGAGTTTTTGAGGTTAGCAGACGATGCGGCAGCGTAGGTTTTGGCGATGCGTCCGTCCAGTTTCGGGTATTCCTGATTTTGGGCATTGTCGTTGGCAGAGCGTTGCCCGACGGAATAAGGCGGGTTGCCGATGATGACCCGAAGCGGCGCTTTTTTCTGCGCCAGTACCCGTTCGCTGTTTTGGGGGAACATGGCGGAAAAGAGTTTTTCGCTTTCGTCGTTTTCGCCCAACTGGAAGGTATCGGTCAACAC
>ERZ724526.29-NODE-29-length-63473-cov-7.000583_pt1 | contig 63473 bp, 45 predicted proteins | sample MGYA00376059_ERZ724526 | MGnify/ENA primary metagenome ERZ724526 (study PRJEB28724, sample SAMN07190883) | activated sludge metagenome | isolation source: activated sludge of sewage treatment plant in Hong Hong | place: Hong Kong | collected 2016-03-17 ...
TCCCTGGATCGGAATGCTCGATCTTCGTCGGGAGGGTCTGAATGCGAGGGGCTGTATCGGGGCTTCCCTTCCGCGAGGGAACGTCGGGCTTCGTGTGCGGTCTGCGGTCCAGGTAGGCTGCCGTGGTGCGAATCCGTCCGTGCGGATAGGCTGATCGCGCTCAGCCTCGGGACGGACTGTAGGTCTGGCCGAGCGGCGGGCGCTGTCCGATGGAACGCAGCCGAAAGCGGGCGCCTGACTTGGCGGGTCGTGTTTGCTCCAGCGACGAAGGAGTGCACGTAGGGAAACATTTGCTAGACTCTGCGGCTCATCCAATCCGTGGGGACTTCGTGAGCCAGACTGCCGCCATTTCGTCGATTTCGCAGAACGCCGACATTCGCTTCTTGGGGAAGCTGCTCGGCGATGTCATCCGAGCGTATGGAGGTGACGCGCTGTTTCAGCGCATCGAGGACATTCGGGTCAAGTCCGTCGAGAGATATCGCGGCATTGTCACCTCGGACGTCGTCGATCGCGGGCTGGACGGCATGACGCTCGACGAGATGGTGGCGGTGGTGCGCGGCTTCATGCTGTTTTCGATGCTGGCGAACCTGGCCGAAGATCGGCAGAGCCTGGGACGGCATCTCGACGACAACCTGGGAAACGTGCTGGAGCGACTGTCGGGACAAGGTCACAGCGTCGAGGAATCGGCCAAGCTGCTCGATGGTGCGCTGGTGGCGCCAGTGCTGACGGCTCATCCGACGGAGGTGATGCGCAAGAGCATGCTCGATCACCGCAATCGGATCGCGCAGCTGCTGAAGCTTCGGGACGCGGGAAAGCACGAGACTCCCGACGGAGATCTGCTAGAGCCAGCGATCGTGAGGCAGATTGCACTGCTTTGGCAGACGCGCGCACTGCGACGCGACCGGCTGTATGTCACCGACGAAGTGGAGTCGGCGCTGGCCTACATGCGTGAGGTGTTTCTGCCGGTGCTGCCGGCGCTGTATGCGCGCTGGGAGCGGGTGCTGCGGCATCGGCCTCGGAGCTTTCTGCGGCTGGGCAGCTGGATCGGTGGCGATCGCGACGGCAATCCGAATGTGACGGCAGAGTCGCTGGGGCAAGCGCTGCGGCGGGCGGGCGCGACGGTGCTGGAGTCGTATCTGACGCAGGTCGATGCGCTGGCGGCAGAGCTGTCGATTTCGAGTGAGCTGTCGAGTGTGAGCGAGAGCGTGCTGTCGCTGGCTGCGTCGAGTGGCGACTTGCAACCGGCGCGCAGTGATGAGCCGTATCGTCGAGCGCTCGGGGCGGTGTATGCACGGCTGGCCGCGACGTATACAAAGATTTCGGGACAAGCGCCGCTGCGTCCATCGTCGCAGGTGGCTGAGCCGTATGCCGATCCAGACAGCCTGCGGGCGGATTTGGTCGAGCTGGCGCACTCGCTGCGAGGCGATGGTCAGACGAAGCTGGCGAGCTGTGGGGCGCTCGGGCGGCTGATTCGCGCGGTCGAGACGTTTGGCTTTCACCTGGCGACGCTGGATCTTCGGCAAAACGCCGACGTTCATGAGCGAGTGGTGGCGGAGCTTTTGCGGGTGGCGGGCGTGACGGCGGACTATGCGTCGCTCGGGGAGCCTGCCCGCGTCGAGCTGCTGCGGGCCGAGCTGCAGAGTCCGCGGCTCTTGTCGAGTCCGTTTGCTAGCTACAGCGACGAAACGAAGTCCGAGCTGGCGATTGTCAGGGCCGCAGCGACGGCGCTTGTGACGTTTGGTCCGTCGGCGATTCGGCACTACATCGTGTCGAAGACCGAGAGCGTGTCGGATCTGCTGGAAGTTCACATCCTGCTCAAGGAAGCGGGGCTGTATCGAGCGGGGGAGACTCCGTCGGCGCGCATCATGGCGGTGCCGCTGTTCGAGACGATTGGCGACTTGGAGCGCGCAGCCGATGTGATGGATCAGTGGCTGTCGCTGCCCGAGGTCGCAAAGAGCAATCAGGTCGCGGGCTATCAGGAGGTGATGGTCGGCTACTCGGACTCGAACAAAGACGGCGGCTATCTGACGTCGGTGTGGAGCCTGCATCAAGCGACGCGCGGGCTCGCGGCGACGTTTGCCAAGCACGGAACGCGGCTTCAGCTGTTTCACGGTCGTGGCGGCGCGGTCGGTCGCGGGGGCGGTCCGTCGTTTGCGGCGATCTTGGCGCAGCCGACGGGAACGGTGCAGGGTCGGATTCGCATCACCGAGCAGGGCGAAGTCATCGCGGCCAAGTACGGCACGCGGGAGAGCGCGATGAAGAACCTGGAAGCGATGGCGGCGGCGACGCTGCTGGCGTCGATTGATCAGCCCAAGTCGCTGACGACGAGCCAGACGCGGTTCTTTGCGGCGATGGAGCAGATCTCGCAGCAGGCGTTTCGCTGTTATCGCGAGCTGGTCTACGGCACCGAGGGCTTTCGCACGTTCTTCCGTCAGATGACGCCGCTGTCAGAGATTGCCGAGCTGAAGATTGGCTCGCGTCCCGCGTCGCGTACCAAGTCGGATCGCATCGAGGATCTGCGCGCGATTCCGTGGGTGTTTAGCTGGGCGCAGGCGAGGGTGATGCTTCCGGGCTGGTTTGGCGTCGGTCAGGCGCTGGCCTCATTCGGTGATCTGGGGCTCTTGCAACAGATGGCAGCGACGTGGCCGTTCTTTCGGGCGACGCTCGACAACATGGAAATGGTGCTGGCCAAGTCCGATCTGCGGATCGCGGAGCGTTACGTGTCTCTCGTCGAGGATCGCGCGCTGGCGACGCACATCTTCGGACGCATTTCCGACGGCTGGCAACGGACGCACGACAGCTTGCTGGCGATTACCGAGCAGTCACGTTTGCTGGAAAAGCATCCGGCGCTGGATACCTCGATACGACTGCGCTTGCCGTATATCGAGCCGCTCAATCTGCTGCAAGTGGAGCTGCTCAAGCGTCATCGTGCCGGTGAGCGAGATCCGCGTGTCAAGCAAGGCATTCAGCTATCCATCAATGCGATTGCCACTGCGCTTCGCAACAGTGGATAACGTGATGTGACAAAGACTCGCTGCGTGGCTATTTTTTGAATAGCTCACGCTGGCTGACTTCGGTAAATTTTCCAGCCAGCTCACGCGGGGGCGTTCCTCCATTGATCATCAATGCAGTCGGCGTGCCAGCGGGCAGCTTTTGAGCGAGCGTCCACAGCAAAAACGCTGAGTCTGTGTGATAGCTGTTTCCAAATGCAGCCAGGACAAAGACAGGCTTTTTGGTGCGCGCTTGTTCGGCTGTAACAATCATGGATAGGCGCTGTGCCTTTCCTTCAGCATACGGAACTGGCTCTGCGACACGATCGGTCAAGCTGCCATCCTTGGCGAGCTCGACTTCGATGCCAAAGATGTGCTGATCATCGATCGATAGCGTCGGACCCGAAGAAGAAACGAAGACATGTGGTGCGGCAGAGATGATGTACGGAATGACGCCACCTTGACGCAGCTTGGCAAAGATCTCGACGGATGATGCAAAGTAATAAGGCTGCAGCGTGTCTGCATAATAACGCGCGGCAAACTGCTTCACTTCAGCGGCTCGGCTTCCTTTGAATATTTTTGGTATATAGGTATATGCTGGAATGTGTCCTTGGGTCTTGTCCATGTCTTCATAGTCATGCCAGAATTTTTGAAAATCTTGCTTGGAATAAATCTTCGAAAAGCCTGCTTCAATCGCTTTTTGTGCCAAACCTGGATAGATGGTTTGTCCGCTGGTTGTGAGTCCTTCGCTGGCGTCTCCGTGCAAGATGGTTCCATCGAAGTCCCACGCGCTCAAAAAGATGCATCCGCGCTTACAGGTCGGGCTTTGTTCTAACAGTTTTTTGCTTTGAAAAATGCGAGATAGTGTCTCGCTCACATGTGGTTCTGTGGCTTGTGCTGATACGGACGAAAACCAACAGAGCGAGCCAAACAGGATGATCGACTTGTGCATGCCCCAAAGTGTAGGCCGATGCAAGGAAGGACGATAGATGTTTTTTGCCGTCAGCGACGCAGCGCGATGATGTGAAGCATCTTGAAGACCGAGCCGTCTGTTCGACGCTGGGCGACGGGAATTGCATCCCACTCGAGTCCGTCGGGAAGTTCAGCCGACAGCCATGCGCCGCTTGTGTCGTCGCGCTTTCGTCCGGCACCAAACACGCGAAAGCCAGCCTGCACAAACGATCGCGCCGTCTGTGCCAGCGACGAACCGGGCATCATGTGTAGCTCCACCGCCCAGGCTTTCACGCTCGGCAGCTTGGGCAGCGAATCGGCCAAGACCGCGTATTCGTGCCCTTCGATGTCGAGCTTGATGACGGTCGCGTGCGGACACAGCGACGAAAGCGTCTGCGCGGGCACCGTGCGCACGGACTGACCGGGCGAGGGCGACGGGATGACCTGGCTGTTCCAGTGCGTTCCTTCGGAGCTTCCGACGCGCAGCGACACGGTCTTTTGTTCGTCAGAGACAGCACACGCGCGAACCTGCCAGCGTGGCGAACCGCTGCATCGGGCGATGCGCTGCTCAATCTGTTCCACATTTTCGCGCAGCGGCTCGACGGACAGCAGACTTCCCTGGCCTTGCAGCGCGCTGAAGAAAAACTCCGACAGCTCACCGACGTTGGCACCGACATCGACAATGTGCTCGCCGACGAGGGGCAGTGTCTCGGCATACCAGCGCTTTTGGGCTTCCATGGCAGTCGTGGATCCTGTTGCTTAGGGCGTCAGCGAGACGACAAAGGAATGCGGGGTCAGCGAGACCGTACCAAGCTTGATGTTTTCGTCGAGAGTGCCCGCAGCCAAGACGTGATGGTCGGCTCCGATGGCGATGCTTTGAACGACATCACTGCGTGTTCCGCCGAAGCGATGCGCCCACAGCACGCGACCGGCCTCGGACTGCTTGAAGAAGAAGGCTGTGCCGTTGGCTTGTGTCGTCGAGCCAAAGCCGAAGTCGATGGTGCCGTTTGCGAAGCCGCCCAGCGTCACATGTCCAGCCGTATCGACCGCGAGGGACTGAAAATACGCGTCTTGACTCGACGGAATCACGAACGCTCCAAGGTAGTCGCCTGTCGAAGAAAAATGCGCTGTGAGCAGGCCGTAACCCGTCGGTGAGCTAAGCGGTCCTCCGCCCAGATCGATCGGCTTTTTGCTAAAGTCCGAGGCCAGCCACAGCGAGCCATCCGGTGCGGCGGCGGCGAGTAGCGAGCTGGCGGTGACGCTCCAGCGTGTGCTCCAGCGGGCAATGCCCTGAGGGGAAAAGCGTGCGATGAAGTCTCCAGCGACGGGAGTTCCCTTTTCTCCATCACCAAAGTTGACCGGGCCGCTGGTTCGACCCGCCATCAAGAGGTCTCCGCCCGGCAGGCGCGCAAGCGAGCTCGGCGAGTCGACGGCGCTGCGGCCCCAGCTCTTCGAAAACAGGTGCGTGCCCGTCGCGCTCAGCTGAACCAAGAAGATGTCGCGACTGCCCTGCGATACCAGATCACTGCCGCCGAGGTTGATGCTGCCTTCGAAATAGCCAGTTGCATAGACGGTGCCGTCGTCGCCGAACGTCGCTGAGACCGCCCTGGACTGGCCCGTCGCGAGAGGCACAAACTGCTTGAGGTAACGCTGGGTTCCGTCGGTGGCGTACGATGCGATGAACGACTCGCTTCGTCCGAGGGCGCTGCCGCTGGAGTAGCCCGTGATCACCGCGTTGCCGGATCGATCGACGGTGACGGCAGTGGACATGTCGGCGAAGGGATCGCCAAAGGTTTTCGTCCACATCCGCTTGCCGTTCTTGTCGAGCTTGGTCAGATAGCAGTCGGTTTCGCCCTGCGCCGTTACCTTGCCATCTCCGAAGTCAGCGACGGAAAACGAACCCGCGAGGTACACCGCACCATCTGGACCGGCTGCGACGCTGCTTCCGCCTGGGTCGGGATTGTGCAAGGACATTCCCCACTCGGGCTTCCCCTCAGGGACAGACCCTTGTAGGTCCGTTGCGAGCCGCAGGTCCGGTCGTTCACTTCCGCCATCCGTTGAGGGATCGCGAAGTCCTAGATCGTCCGTCGGATAGGTGTCCTGCCCGGCGCCTCCCTTGGAACAGCTTGATCCCCACAAGAGGAATCCGAGCAGTACAGAAGCGCTGGAGCGTGAATGGACCCAGTGAAAGTGACGCATTTGACTGCCGGTGTACCTGAGTTGCTGGTCGGTCCGCAACGGGGGCCTTGCGTGATGTGCAGCGGATGGTCGCGCGTTCCTTTCAAACGTCAGCGTCCATCATCGAAAAAGTGGCGACGGACGAGTCATTTCTCGTGAGCTTCTGCGCTGGTTTTGGGGCACTGATTGGGCTCCATGCAACGGCGAGGCTTGCGACATCGGCTCCGCGAGGCAACCTGCGACAGCCATGGACACACGCGACCCGTTGCGGTAGCAAACGACCTGAAGAAAGCGAGGGATCATGCAACGCACATATCCATTTCCTCGACCCACAGCGCGCAACTTCCGTCGGGGTACGCTCGTGCTGGGTCTTCTGTCTGCCACGCTCCTATCGTGCGTCGGTGGAACCGGCGATTCCCCAGCTCAGCTGGATCCGCCCGCTGTCCAGCGATCGTCGCTGGTGACCACGGGGAGCTTTGGCGGTTACAACTATCGTCTGTTTGTCCCGTCGAGCTATTCGGCAGGACGCGCGATGCCGCTCGTCGTCATGCTGCATGGTTGTACCCAGACCCCGGACTCGTTTGCGACCAGTACCGGAATGGATGCCCTCGGTGAGTCGGCTGGCTTCTTGGTTGCTTATCCTGAGCAGCCCACCAGCGCCAACGCGATCCGCTGCTTCCGCTGGTTTGAGCCCGCGCATCAGAGCCGAGGCTCAGGCGAGCCCTCGATCGTCGCTGGTATCGTCGGTCAGATCAGTGGCCGCTACACCGTCGATTCGGATCGTGTCTTCGCAGCGGGCTTTTCGGCGGGCGCAGGACTTTCGGCGATCCTTGGGGCCACGTATCCCGATGTCTTTGCTGCCATCGTCGTCGGATCGGGCCTGGAATACAAAGCGGCTAGCTCTGCGACTGCGTCGAGCGGAGCCATGAGCGGCGGCGGTCCCAATCCCGTGACCCAAGGTGACTTGGCGTTCCGCGCGATGGGAAGCGCCAGTCGCGTCGTCCCGACCCTGGTCTTCCACGGATCGAGCGATACCACCGTGGCTCCGGTGAACGGTGGACAGGTCATCAGCCAGTGGGCCCAGACCAACGATCGCGCCGACGATGGAAACGACAACAACAGCATCGACGATACTGCCGACGCCACCGAGACGGCGACTGCGCCGGGCGGACGACGCTATACCCACACGACGTACCTCGATTCGCGTGGCGGGCCGGTGATGGAAAAATACCTCGTTGAGGGCATGGGTCACGCTTGGTCCGGTAGCTCCAGTGGCAGCTTCACCGACTCACGCGGACCGAACCAGAGCGCCATCGTTTGGGCCTTCTTTAGCGCGCATCCTCGTCGTGGCACGACTCCTCCTGTCGATGGAGGCGTCGTCGATGCGGGTGTGGTGGATGCAGCGACTCCTGATCTCGCTCGTCCCGATTTTGGCGCGCCGGATCTTGGCACGCCGGATCTTGGCACACCGGATCTCAGCACGCCGGATCTGGGCACCCCGTTTACCACCGTCGCGCTCAACTCGCTGGCTGCCGAAGATGGCACCGTCGGAGCACTGCCGGTTGATGGCGTGAATACGTCGGTCCTGCGAACCGGCGACAAGGGTCTGTTTTCCAGCGACACCTATCGCGGCATCGTGTCGTTTGATACGTCAGCGATTCCCTCGGGGACGGTGCTTCGTGGAGCCAAGCTGATCCTGGTGCGCAAGTCGCAGTCCGGTACCGTTCAGTCGGTGACCGTCGATGTGCAGCGCGGCAGCTTTGGTCGTTCGTCCAGCCTTGAAAGCGGCGACTACAGCGCGGCGGCCTCGAAGACCGGCGTTGTGACCGTAGCCACTCCATCGAGCGACGGCGAGCGCCTAGAAATCACCCTTCCCGCGAGCGCTCTTTCGGACATCGCGCTTGGTGGTCGTACCCAGCTTCGTCTGCGCGCCACGACCCGACTCGACCTCAATGCCGACACCATCACCTGGTTCGACGGCACGGCAGGTGCGCAGGCTCCGCAGCTTCTGTTGACCTACTAGCCGTTTTCGGTGCATCCGCCTGTCTCTGGTCTGGTTCGACAGGGGCAGGCTGGAGATCCGACCCTCACTGTCGGTCAGCCGCTGGTTAGATACGGACTGAACCGACCGATGGCTGGACCGTAATTCGGCGTAGGTATCGAGAGCAACTTGCGATCTCCTCTCTCGATAATCTGAGGGAGGAATTTTCCCATGCCGATCCACGAACGGCGCCCTCGGGGTGGCAAGAACCCAGCCCTCGACGTCGCGCCACAGTCCTTGGTTTCACAGACCGCAGCCAACCCAGCGATCGCCGGTTCAGGAATCGGTGGCGCTCCTGCTCGAGCAGCATCCGTCATGTCGCACTGGGCCGATGATGGCCCCAGCACCGCACCGGCGAAGGTTGTTTCGAGCAGTGAAAATGCCAAGAGCGCCGCGCTCCCGCCGCTGGGCGAGATGGGACCGCTTGGTGCCTACGGACCGCTTGGAACCCTCGGTCCCGTCGGACGCAACGCCTGGAATCCTTCAACCCTGATCAGCGGCAGCGTCGATTGGTCCAAGACCAGCCAAGCCCTGACGGCAAGCGGAGGGCCGCTGTCGGAACAGGGTCCGCTGGGACCGAACGGCCCGGTGGGCAACGTCGACCAGTACGGATCGTCCGTGATGCCAGAGCTTCGACCCGGCGGCGACGCGGCTGTGCTCGGCGCACTGGGTCCGCTTGGCGCACTCGGACCACTGGGACCGCTGGGACCCGTCGGCGCCCATGGCTACAAGGCCGACGCCGAGGGCAACTACCGGGACGCCAATGGCCAGGTGGTGCGCAGCGTGGACGTTCCCTACGAGGGAAGCAAGCGCGCCTATCCTCTCGTCGAGAACTATACCGAGGACAAGGCCAAAAAGATGAAGGACAACGACACGTCCTTCATGGTGAGCGGCTCGATCGACCGCGCCGGGGAGTCCGACGACTACAGCTTCACGGCGTCCGACTCTGAGTTTGTGACGATCAACCTGGTGCCGGAAAAGCAGCTGGACGCCTTCGACATGGTCATCCGTTCCGACGACGGAAGCGTGCTGTTCGAGTCGAAGTCGCAGCAGTCGATGGACTGGGCGCAGCTGCGCGTAAAGGCGGGCACGCATCTTCGGGCCTCGGTGCGTCTGAAGCAGCACAATCACTTCCTGACGCCAACCTATCGACTGATCGTCACTGGATCGACCCAGTCGGCGGGCTAGTCAGCGACGCAGCGGTCCGCGAATCCCACACGTTCGATTGTTCCGTTTCCAGGGCCTTGGCGTGATCGAGAACGCGGCCCGCTAGGTTGTGCTGCGCTCTGCCACGCTGGCATACAGCGACACGCCTCGGATGTTTTCGTTGACGTTGAGCGGATGCTTGAGCGAGGGCACGGCGCGCTGCTCACAGTCGGTGCGTTCACACACGCGGCAAGTGACTCCCACCGGCACAATCGCATCCGAGCTGTCGAGATCCACGCCGTCCGAATACACCAGCTCCCGCGCGAACTGAAGGTGACAGCCAAGTCCAACCGCGTGAATGGGACGCTGCGTGTGGTATCCGCCGCTGTCCTTTTGCAGCGTGCGCGCCACACAAAAGTAGGTCACTCCGTCGGGCATCCGAGACAGCTGAATGCGGATCATTCCCGGCGTCAGAAACGCAGAAAAGATGTTCCATCGCGGACATACGCCGGCAAAGCGAGCGAAGCGGATGCCCGACGCGCTGAATCGCTTGCCGATGTTGCCCGCGACATCGATGCGCAGCATGTGAAACGGAACGCCCTCTGCGCCGGGACGACCGAGTGTGGTCAAGCGGTGACAGACCTGCTCAAAGCCCACACGGAAGCGACGTCCGAGCACATCGATGTCGTAGCGTTCCTCTTTGGCTGCGCAGATGAACTGGCTGTAGGGCATGAGCACAGCCCCGCTAAAGTAGTTCGCCAGCGCAACCCGCGCGAGCGCCCGCGAAGAGTCCGTGGTCAGGTGCGCATCCGCTAGCAGCGAATTGAAAACCTCACGCTGCGTAAGCAATGCAATCTGGTGAGCCAGCTGGAAGCTCCGCCCCCGGGTTGGAAGCAGCTCTGAGAGCATCAGGAGCTTTTTTTCGGGCTGGTAGCGCCGCAGCACGCCTTTTTCACTGCCCCAGCGTCCGATTTGAACGTGGACGCCGTGTGCCCGTTCCAGATAGCGGACCAGCGCGGAATACAGATCGTCGGCACTGCCGCGCGCATCCTTCATTAGCTGCTCGGCACCGCGCTCCAGATCGGGAAAGTGGTTGCGACGGCTCTGGATGAAGTCGTTCACTTCCTCACTTGGGAGATGGGAGTGCTCGACGGCGCTGGTTTCATCCCCTTCGGCCAGATGCATCGAGAGCTGATCACAGGTATCGCGCGCGCCTCGGTACGCTTTGTACATCGACAGCACCGCACGCGACGCCGCTGGACTGGCTCCCACCATCTCGCGCACATCCGACGTGCTCAGCGACTGTTCTTCAAAGAGCGGATCGGCGAACGCTTCCATCAGATCCGCCATCAGTCGTGCGTCTTCATCGGCGGCGAAGGTATTTAGATCGACGGTGAAGATCTGCGCCAGCTTGATGAGCACGCCCGCCGGAAGCGGACGTCGGTTGTTTTCGATGAGGTTCAGATAGCTGGCGGAGATGCCGAGCTTCTCGGCGAGCTGCTGCTGCGACATGCTCTCGTGTCGTCGGAGCGCCCGGACTTTTCCGCCAAGACGAGTCGATTGGGCATCCTTCATTTACAGACATTACAAAGTGACAGTCTGTAATTTACAAGGCCGAACTTGCTTTGCTGGCGGAAGCGCTCTGTTTGGTTGTGCTGCGTCGCGGGCTCACACTAAGTAAACCTGTAACGACGCAGTGCGCAACAAACCGTGACGAGGTTGTGAATTCATGACAACAGACAGTCCCGCTGGCGTGACCCTGATTGCGCCCAGCGATCCTCCAGAGCACGTTCTGATTCCCGAAGCGCTGGCTTTTGTCCGCGATCTGACACGGACGTTTGCTGGGACGCGTGAGCAGCTGCTGACGCGACGTGTTCATCGACACGCGGCGCAAGCCCGTGGTCAGACCTTCGATTTTTTGCCGGAGACGGAGTCGATTCGGACCGGCGACTGGACGGTGGCACCGCTGCCGGCTGATCTGCTCGATCGTCGCGTCGAGCTGACCGGGCCGGTGGACCGCAAGATGGTCATCAACGCGCTCAACTCGGGGGCCCAGACCTACATGGCGGACTTCGAGGACAGCACGGCGCCGACCTTTTACAACATGGTGTCGGGACAGCGAAACCTGATGGACGCGGTGCGGCGCACGATTTCCTATGAAGCGCCGGACACTGGCAAGCGCTACGCGCTACACGAGCGCACAGCGACGCTGCTTGTGCGTCCTCGCGGGCTGCATCTGCCGGAACGTCATCTGCTGGTCGATGGCGCGCCGGTTCCTGGGGCGTTCTTCGACTTCGGACTGTTCTTTTTCCACAATGCCCGGGCGCTGTGTGAGCGCGGCACGGGACCGTACTTTTATCTTCCCAAGCTGGAGTCGCATCTGGAAGCGAGGCTGTGGAACCAGATCTTCCTGTTTGCGCAAGAGCGGCTCGGTCTGCCGTCGGGAACCATCAAGGCCACGGTCCTTATCGAGACGCTCCCGGCAGCCTTCGAGATGCACGAGATCCTGTACGAGCTGCGCGAGCATGCCGCCGGGCTCAACTGCGGACGCTGGGACTACATCTTCAGCTTCATCAAACAGCACGCAGAGGATCCGCACGCGGTGCTTCCCGATCGCAGCGAGATCACGATGGACAAGGGCTTTTTGCGCGCCTATGCCCAGCTGCTGATCCAGACCTGTCACCGTCGACAAGCACATGCGATAGGCGGGATGGCGGCGCAGATTCCGATCAAAGGCGATGCGGCCCAAAATGAACAAGCGTTTGCCAAGGTTTCAGCGGACAAGCTGCGTGAAGTCACCGACGGTCATGACGGTACGTGGGTTGCGCACCCCGGACTGGTTCCCCTCTGCCGTGAGGTCTTCGACGCGAAGATGCCGGGCAAAAACCAAGTTTCTAACAAGCGCTCCGACGTATGCATTGGCGCAGCGGAGCTGTTGGCGATTCCCTCGGGCCCTCGCACCGAAGCGGGTCTGCGACACAATGTTCGCGTCGGTGTCCAGTACGTACAGGCATGGCTGAGCGGACTCGGCTGCGTGCCGCTTTACAACTTGATGGAAGACGCAGCGACGGCAGAGATTGCGAGGGCCCAGGTCTGGCAGTGGCTGCGACATGGCGCGACGATTCGCAGCGAGGCCGGTGAAGAGCGTCCCCTCACGATCGAGCGTCTGCGCACCGTGATCAGCGAAGAGCTGCAGCAGATCGAGCGCGAGCTTGGCGAGGCCCAGTTCCGCAGTGGTCGCTTTTCCGAGGCCCGCGCGCTGTTTGAGCAGCTGTCGACACAACCGGAGTGTGCCGCGTTTCTGACCGTACCTGCATACGAAGTCCTGCTCGCTACGGAGACCCAAGCATGATGTCTGCACGATGAGATCCCGCTCTGGATACCCTGCACGCGCGGCGCGCTGATGGCATGGTCCGCCTGAATTCCCGGGCCGATGTCGAGAGAGTGCGAGGGTCGAAAAGGCGAGGGTCGAAAAGGCGAGGGTCGAAAAGGCGAGGGTCGCAAAGGCGAGGGTCGCAAAGGCGAGGGTGATTCCAGGGACGAGGGTTTGGGCACAGACTCTCTCTGTTTCGCGTGTTTCCTCACAGTGCGCTTGCTGGGGTTTTCGTCACATTACCGTCGCAATGAGGACGCCTGCTGCCGGACGATTCGCTCCTGGAAAACAGGTCAGGAGTTGTAGGGTCACGCGAAAACCCGGTTTAGGTCCGCCAGCGTGACGAAGCGAGGTCCGAGTCCGGTGGTGACGGTGGTTGGGTTTGCGAACCCAAGGACAGCGCTCTGATACGCGAACAGATCGCCGCGCATGGCGGCCATTCCGCTTGGGTTTTGCACGGTCACGGTGGCGAGTCCGCACGTCGCTGCTTTGGCTGGCGTGGTGCAAGTGATCCGGTTTGCGGACAGGACGTTGACGTTTGTGCAGGCGGCGCCGCCGACGGTGACGGTGGCTCCGCTTTGGAAGTTCTGGCCACCGATGCTGATGGTGGTTCCGCCGCTGTTCGGTCCAACCAGAGGTGAGATCTCGGTGACGATGGGCTCGGCACTCTGGTTTGTATTCATTTCGCTGCTGCTGTCGCAGTGCGTCGTCGAGATGCTGAGTAGAAGGCAGCCAATGCCGATAAGCCGATGAACGGTCCGCATGAAGTTCCCCCTTACCGATGTGACAAGCCGTAGATGGTCGCAGTCATGGCCCCCGCGCATGACCGCTGCTTGTGCGCCGTAGCGCGACGTCATCCAAGGTAGTCGATTGCGTGTCACGATGACAACTTCGCGTGGTAGGTTCCCGATATATGACCGCTACGTCCTCGCTGTCCCGTCCCCGCTGGGAGCTGTCCCGGCGCATCGCTCAGTTCCCGGTGTTGGAAGCGCTCGCGAAGAGAGTGCTGGTGTGCGACGGGGCCATGGGAACCATGCTCCAGCGCGCGGGGCTTACGGTGGATGACTTCGCCGGCAAAGATGGCTGCAACGAGATCCTGTGTGAGACGCGCCCGAAGGTGATTGCCGACGTTCACGCGGCGTACTATGCGGCAGGTGCGGACATCGTCGAGACGAACAGCTTTGGCTCGACGTCGCTGGTGCTGGCGGAATATCAGATTGCCGATCGCGCGCTCGACTTGTCACGACGATCCGCGCAGATTGCCCGTCAGGTGGCCGATTCCTTTTCGACGCCAGAGTGGCCGCGCTTCGTCGCTGGATCGGTGGGACCGACGACCAAGCTGGTGACGCTCGGGCATACCTCGTGGAATGAGCTGTTCGATTCGTACTGCACGCAGATGCAGGGACTTATCGAGGGTGGCGCGGATCTGATCCTGATTGAGACGGCGCAGGATCTGCTGGGCGTCAAGTGCGGCGTGCTGGCAGCCCGGCGAGCGATGGAGATCGCGGGACGAGAAGTTCCGATCTTTACGCAGCTTACGATCGAGACGACCGGGACGATGCTGGTCGGAACCGATGTCGCGGCGGCGCTGCCTGCGCTGGAAGCGATTGAGCCGGACGGAATTGGACTCAACTGCGCGACGGGACCGGACTTGATGCAAGAGCACGTTCGGTTTTTCGGTCAAAACGCGAGTCGCTTCGTCGCGGTGCAGCCGAATGCGGGTCTGCCTCGCAATGAAGGTGGCGTTGCGACGTATGACCTAAAGCCGGAGATGCTGGCGGACTTCCAAGAGCGCTTTGTCAAAGAGTTCGGGATCTCGCTGGTCGGTGGCTGCTGCGGAACGACTCCGTCGCACATTTCTGCGGTGGCGAGTCGCGTGCGCAGTGAGCCGGTGCGGGCGTTTTACGGAAGACCGCGTCCCGAATACAAGACAGGTGGACAGGCGTCGTCGCTGTATATGTCGGTGCCGCTGCTTCAGGAACCGCCTCCGCTCATCATCGGAGAGCGTAGCAACGCCAACGGCAGCAAGAAGTTCCGCGAGCTGCTGCTGCGGGAAGACTTTGAAGGACTCGTCGAAGTCGGTCGCGAGCAAGTGGCCGAAGGAGCGCACCTTATCGATGTCTGCACGGCGTATGTGGGACGCGATGAAGTGCGTGATATGCGTGAAGTGCTCCGTCGCTATGCCACGCAGATTACCCAGCCGCTGGTGATTGATACGACGCAGCTTGATGTGCTGGAGGAGTCGCTGAAGCTGCTCGGGGGACGCGCGGTCATCAACTCCGTCAACTTGGAAGATGGCGAAGAAAAGGCCAACCGAATCTGTGCGCTGGCTCGTCGCTATGGCGCTTCGCTGGTGGTCCTGACCATCGACGAAGACGGAATGGCCAAGACGGCAGATCGCAAGCTGGAAGTCGCTCGGCGCATCTACAACCTGGCGGTGGACGGACACGGGCTGGCTCCATCGTCGCTGCTGTTTGATCCGCTGACGTTTACGATTGGCTCGGGCGATGAAGACAGTCGCAACGCTGCCGTCGAGACGCTGTCGGGCATTCGGCTGATCAAAGAGACGCTGCCGGGGGCGCTGACGCTGCTCGGTCTGTCGAACGTGAGCTTTGGCCTCAAGCCGTTTGCGCGACAGGTCTTAAACTCGGTGTTTCTGTCGGAGGCGATCTTAAACGGACTCGACGCAGCGATTGTCAGTCCGGCCAAGATCTTGCCGCTGTCGAAGCTCAAGGCTGCGGATGTCGATCTGGCGCGGGATCTGATCTACGACCGTCGGTCACCGGGCTACGATCCGCTGTTCAAGTTCGTCGAGCGCTTTGGCGGAGAGTCGACGGACACGAGCACGCAGCGGAGCGAGACAGGAACGCTGGCAGAGCGACTTCAGCGACGCATCATCGACGGAAAGAAAGTCGGAATCGACAAGCTGCTGGAAGAAGCGCTCAACGAGGGACACAAGCCGCTTGGAATCATCAACGAGATCCTGCTGGAAGGCATGAAGACCGTCGGTGAGCTGTTCGGTTCGGGACAGATGCAGCTTCCGTTTGTGCTCCAGTCGGCAGAGACGATGAAAGCGGCGGTGGCGTACCTGGAGCCGTTTATGGACAAGTCGAGCGGGTCCGAAAAGGGCGTGATCGTGCTTGGAACGGTGAAGGGAGACGTTCACGACATTGGCAAAAACCTCGTCGATATCATCCTATCGAACAACGGCTATCGGGTAGTCAACCTGGGAATCAAGCAGCCGATTGACGCGATCTTGGAAGCGGCAGAGCAGCACAAAGCCGATGCGATCGGAATGTCTGGACTGCTGGTGAAGTCGACGGTGGTGATGAAGGAAAACCTGGAGCTGATGACCACGCGCGGCTGGTCGATTCCGGTGCTGTGTGGTGGTGCGGCGCTCAATCGTGCGTATGTCGAAGGTCCGCTGGCGTCGTCGTATCGCGGTGGCGAAGTGTATTACGGTGTCGATGCGTTTTCGGGTCTGCGGCTGATGGACGAGCTGTGCGGACACATCAAGCCCGAAGATCGCACGCTGACGGGACCGGGACGAAAGAAGCTGGCGGGACAGCGGATTCAGAGCGAGCTAAACAAAGCCGAGCTGCGGGTCGAAGCGATGCAAGCGGCGATGGAGTATGTTCCGTCGGATGTCTCGCAGCTTGCGCAGGTTCCGCAGCCGCCGTTTTGGGGGACGAAGCTGCTCGAAGGGGGACAGATCAACCTGCGCGATGTGTTTGGTTACATCAATCGCTTGGTGCTGTTCCGGGGTCAGTGGCAGTACCGTCGCGGTCGTCGCTCGGAAGAGGAATATCGTCACTTTGTGTCGGAGACGGTCGAGCCGAAGTTCTACAGGTGGTGCGAGCGCGCGCTGGAGCGTCGACTGCTGCGGCCTCGGCTGCTATATGGCTACTTCCCGTGCTACTCGGACGAAAACAGCTTGGTGGTGCTGCATCCGCCGGGGACTCCGAACCAGTTTACCGAAGCAGAGCGCTTTACCTTTCCGCGTCAGCCGCAAGGCAAGCGACTGTGTATTTCGGACTTTTTCCGTCGCAAAGACAAGGCACTTTCGGAAGGGTTCGATGTGCTGCCGATTACGCTGGTGACGATGGGAGATACGCCGTCGCTGGTGGAAGCAGAGATGTTTGCCAAGCATCGCTACGATGACTATCTGCACTTTCACGGACTGGCGGTGGAAGCGACGGAAGCGCTCGCAGAGTGGCTGCACAAGCGCATTCGTCAGGAGCTAGGAATCAGCGCGGCGGATGCTCCGCTCGTCGAGCATCTGTTCCAGCAAGGCTATCAAGGGAGCCGCTACAGCTTCGGATATCCAGCGTGTCCGCGCCTGGAAGATCACGTTCAGATGTTCCGCTTGCTTGGGGCGGAGCGGATCGGGGTTGCGCTGTCTGAAGAGTTCCAGATCGTTCCAGAGCAGTCGACCGCCGCGATCATCAGTCATCACACCGATGCGCGCTACTTCAGCATCACGGGCGGTTAGTACGTAGCGGTTTGGGATCAGGGCTTGGTCGCGACCAGGATTCCGAACGTCGCACACAGAGAGACTACTTTTCCGTCGCTCTCACGGACATCGAAGAAGTCTCTACAGTGCGCGGACGCTTGCAACAGCCAGTCGGACAGCGCGCGCGTCTGCTGCGAGGGAAGCCGCATCCGCTCGGTCCATTCATCAAACGGATAGACTTTCTTCGCGAGCGGAGTGACTTCCGTGATGCGCAGACCGACGGACTCACAGAGCGTTCGCCACGCTGACATGCGATGGGCCCGGACGTGACTGGGATCGCGCCAGCGCTCGAAGCGGTCCATAAACGCATCCAGCTCATCGTCTTCAGGCGCCATGTTGTCGTCGAGAATGAAGCGACCACCGGGACGGAGCACGCGCGCTACTTGCTGCACAAAGCGCGCAGGCGAAGGAAAGTGATGCGGCGCGAGTCTGGCTGTGACCACATCAAAGTCTGCGTCGGGAAACGGCAGCGCTTCGGCATCCGCCAAGACAAATCGCACGTTGTCTTGCTGGTGTTCTGCGACAAACTGCGCGGCCACTTCGAGCATGCGCGGCGTCAGATCCGACGCCACCACTTCCTTTGCATGTCGTGAAAACGCGAGCGCTGTGTGTCCGCCTCCTGTTGCGACATCCAGCACGCGCTCGGTTCCTGACAGCTTCGCGAGCGAAACCATCTGCAGAAGATCGTCTCCCAAGCGATGCAAAGGACTTGCAACAAAGCGCTCTGCAGAGCCCGCAAACTGTGCCTTTGCAAGCTGCTTGATGTCGTCGCTGGGAAGCTGTGAGGGAAGACCGGAGAAGGGATCGTGTGACATGGCGCGTCGTCCGCGTTAGGTGGTCTTGTGACCGAGATCGATAAGCTGCGCAGATACCTTGTCGAGATCCGCCGTCAAGAACATGCCTCGCAGGTTTCCGCGCGGACTGCTGACGCAGTGATCGGCCCAGGTCTGGACTCCTTTGGACACCGCGAGCTTGCGACACGCAATCGGTTCCTTCGCGAGCGACTTGAGCGTTACTTGAATCACGGGCTCCATTCCGGCGCGATCCCACGCATAGGGAACCTGCGTTAAGAGGCGCCGCAAAGGACTGTTTTCCCACAGCGCTGGATCGTCGCTGCGCGTAAACGCTTTGGTCTCTTTGTCTTGCCGCAGCGTGTACGCATAGCCGCCCGGATAGGGAGACGCATCGGACAGCATCCGTGTCTGTTTGTCGAAGTACAGGACATGACGTTCAGGAATCACATCGCCTGTGTGAATCGCGCCAACCTCGAACACCCAGTCGTCTTTGTCCCAGCCGACCACTTCGACGTGAAGCAGAAACGGTCGCGTCCAGTTGCCGATGGTGTCCTGCGTCGTCACTGCATAGCGCCAGTAGTCTCCAACAGAGAGCGGTGGCGGATACGCGGCTTCTTCGTCTTGCGTGACCACCCAGTGCAGATCCAGGCTCTGGTAGTGCGCGACGACGGTCTGCGACACGGTGGCCTGCTCACCCGCGATGATCGAGTACACCAAGGTCCGCAGCGTCGGATGGAAGTTGGTCTGGCTGGACCCCGGACTGCGCGTCTCCGCCGCGTTTTGCACCGTCAGCGGCTGCGGTCGCCACATCAAGTCGGGATGATCGAGCCGTGATCCGCCAATCCAGTATCCGCTCTGCGGGTATTCCTGGCTGCCGACAATCCGATAGGCATACACCTTCGGTCTTTCATCCATCGGCCAGTTCTTGACACCGACGAAGTTTGGCATCACGGCATCGTTGGCAAACCAGACCTGCGCGGTCACATCCCAGGTGCTTGGTCCGGCTTCGCTGTAGTCAAACTGATAACGATACGCGGGATAGTTCCAGACTTCTCGTCGTGGTTCGCCGGTTGCGGGATCAATCGGATCGAGCTTGGTATCGAAGATGAGCCCGCGCTTTTCCTTGCCAATCGACTGAATCAGCGTCGAGTGAAACAGGTGCGCGTCGTTTTCTCCGAGCTTGCGAATGATATCGACGGGATCCCCGTTGTGACAGACCGTGAGGAGTCCTTTTTGATCGCCGACTTGAAAGTGGATGCCACTGGCTTCGCGTTCCGTCGTCGGTTCATCTTCGAGCACAGAGGCCGCTGCCCAGCCGTTGCAGTGTCCCCACCAAAAGGCGGCAAACCCGGTCGCTTCTTCGAGTCGCTTGTCCGCAAAGTGTCGCCAGCCTTCAAACTCTTTGCTGCGAGGGTTGGGAAAGCCACACGCGACGCAGTACTGATCGTACTTATCGAGCGGTCCACCGTCGTCATACAGGTTCATGTAGTCGCTGCGATCGCGATTGGTGAGCATCGGCCACCAGTATCCCGACCAGGCTGGATGTGTCGCTTCTCCTCGGTACAGATAGTCGGTCATCGGCCTTTTTGTCCTTCCTCGGATGAAACATGCTGAATCGACATCCCTACTTTACTCTGGGCTATGACGGTCAGCCGCTGGGACTGCATGGTGTGACGTATTTCCCTTTTGTACTGACATTCAACATGCTGAATTTGTAGATTCTCGTGGTCGGACCGAGGAAACACAATCGCTCTACGTGCTTCCGATTCCGTCGTGATTGCTGTTGATTCTACGTGCAGATCTGGGAATGTCTTGTGTTGACAGGAGGGATCATGCGACACGCGCAGACTTCGCTTTCCCGACGGCCCACAGTGGTCGCGAGCCTGCTTTTGGGACTCTGTCTGTTTGGTGGACAGAGCCAGGCTGCAACCGCAGAAAAGACACTTCTCGATTACAAGTACTTCCGAACCTTGTGCATCGACTTGCTCGGACGGATGCCGACGGAGCAAGACCTACAGGAGTTCGAGCGCTCCGACTTCAACCTGGAGTCATGGATTGACACACACCTGAGCGGTGATACCTATGCCGACCGACTGACCCGAATCTACTCGGATCTGTTGCGACCGCAGACGGTGTCGTTCCAGGTGGGAACCAATCGCAACACCTTGGCGCGCATCCTTGTGAAAGACGATACCGGGAAGGATACCTGGGTCTACTATCGTCCGGGTCAGCGACGAGCGCGTCATGCGCAAGTCCCCAAGACCACCGATCCGACCTATCCGCAGTGGAACAACCTGGTGAAGGCTGGCTTCTGTCTGCTCGAATCGGAAACGGGTCTGAAGTATCCCGATGTGAATGCGGCGCTGCCTCCTACGGGAACGGCCAAGCCCGTCGACAAAGCGGTGCTGGATCAGTACACGGTGGTGGTCAAGCCGTGGTGGCTGTATTCCGATTACAAGAGCTCAAGCCCGGCGGATCGTTACAACGCGACGACGTGGCCGGCGCGCTTTCCGGGCTACACGCTGAACAACGAGCTGCTGAAGGAATCGGATACCAAGACCGATACGATGCAGATTCGCGTCTGCAAAGAAGAAGCGAACACGGTGGCGTCGGCTCCGATGGACACGGCACCAACGACGACGCTCGACTGCCGTACGGGTTACGGTGTGTCGAACTCGCAAGGGTGCGGCTGCGGTCCCGGTCTTGAGCTGTGCATGCCGGCGGCCAACTTCCTTGCATCCCAGCCGCGCGCGGCGTTTGTGTCTTCGCGCAACACGCTGCTGGGTGTGGATGATCCGACGGACGCGCAGGCGTTTGAATACCGAACGTGGCAGTCATTGTGGGTCGCGGAAGAACCGCAAGTGTTCTTCTACAACCTGTTCTTGGAAGACCGTGACTTCCGCGAGGTGGTGTCGGCCAAGTACACCTACGTAAACGGTCCGCTCGCGCAGTTCTACAAGCTGTCTTCGCGATCGAACTGGAACGACAAGGATCTGGGCTCAACGTCGCTGCCATCCCCGGATGCGATGCCCGCGAACCTGCTTCCGCAAGACCTGATGAACTGGCAGAAAGTCGATGCGGGATCGTCGTCGGCAGGCATCTTGACGATGCCTCTGTTTCTGTTCAAGTACGCGACCCGACGCTCGCGTGCACACGCGGTCTACAACATGTTCCTATGTCGAGACTTCGTGGCACCAGCGGGACTTCTGCTGCCTCCCTCGAAGGAATCGGATCTGATGAAGCGCGAAGGCTGCGCCGCGTGCCATCAGACGCTGGAGCCGCTGTCGGCCTACTTTGCGCGCTGGGTGGAAAACGACTGGAGCTATCTCGATCCGAAGCTGTATCCGGCGCAGAGCGATGCGTGCAAGCAGGTCGGAGGCAAGATTCCGGCTTCGTGCAACACGCGCTACGACAACATCTTTTCGACGCCGACGACTGGCATGCTGCGCGGAGCATATGCCTCGGTGGAAAACACGGACCTTGGCGCAAAGGGAATGGGCGAATACCTGACGCATCGTGCGGACTTTGCTCCGTGCGTGGCGCAGAACGTTGCAGAGAGCTTCCTTGGTCGATCCCTTGGGACGGAAGACAGCGCACTGCGTGACCAAATGACGACGGCGCTTGTCGAGGGTGGCTATCGCGTAAAGCCGCTCGTCAAGGTGCTGCTCAAGTCGCAGCAGTATCGGTCTGCCAACAACCTTTCGTCCACGGTGTGGAGAAGCGGAGTTACGCCATGAACACCAAGCTGACGTTTCTTTGTGGCGCGCTTTTGTTGTCCGCTTCCTGCAAAGGACAAGACGTTCCTTCGCTGACGCTGGATCAGGTTCCAGGTCACGAGTCGCTCGCGCAAGACACCACGCACAAGGAATCTCCGCGTCTGGTTCCTGCGGAAGCGTATATCCGAACCTATCTGACGCTGTTTGGCGGTCTGACGGCTCTGCAAGCGCAGACGCAGCTGACGGCGGGCGGAAGTGGTCTGTTTGATACCTGGACGGCCTATCTGGGCGCGCTCGGACTGCCGAACTACTCGACGGACATGGCGCGAAACACGCAGACCAACTCGCTGATGATTGCCAACTTTGAGCGGCTCGGCGTGGCGCTGTGTGACAAAGCGCTCGAAAAGGATTTGAAGAGCACGCCGCAGGTCGCGGTGGGAAGTCGACTGATCTACAACTTCGATGTTCCACAGACGGCGGTGGATGCGGCTGGCTTTGCGGATCGCTTCGCGGTGCTGCATCGCAAGTTCCTCGGTTATCCGGCCAAGCTGGCTCCGACGGATCGGACGACGCGGTTTTTTGCGCTCTATAACGAAACCATCAAGAACCACAACCCGACGGGCTCGCGCTTCACTGCGGTGGAGGCGGGCTGGGCGACGGTCTGTCAGGGACTGATTCGTCACCCCGAGTTCCAGCTTTACTAAGGGAGGGCCGCAGATGAACCGTCGGAATTTCATCCAGTCCATCGTCGGTGGCTCCGCTGCTGCGGCGCTCGGAACGCCTCTGTTCCAAGCGTTTGCTGGCCCGGAAGTATCCACCGATGAGTTTTTCATCTTCATTCATGCCCAAGGCGCGTGGGACATCACCGTCGGACTCGATCCGCGTAACGAGCGCGTCGGCTTGATCGAGCCCGGATCGACCAACACCATCGACATCGCGCCGCTCAAGAAGTGGGTCAGTCGAACCACGCCGCTTGATGGAACGACCGCGGCTTCGGGTTATTCGTTCGAGCTGGTTCGTCCAGCCTCGGGACCGCTTGTGTTTGGACCGGCGATTGGTGACCTGCTTCGTCACTACAACCGGCTCACCGTCGTCAACGGAATCGCGATGAACACCGTCAGTCACCAGGACGGAACTGCGTTTTCAGCGACGGGACGACACCTGGCGGGAACCAAGACGTCGGGTCCGAGCATCGACACGATGATGGCCAACAGCTTCGGCCTCGGTCAGCTTCTGCCTGCTGTGTCGATCAACTATCCGTCGAGCTTCGTCGGTCAAGGTCTTGATCGTCGCGCGGTGCCGCTGACCATCGCGGGCATCGGTACGCTGGCTGCGTCGCTGCGTCGCGCAACCCTGTATGAATCGGCGGCGGCGCGTGATGGCGTGACCGTGATGCTCAGTCAGGAAGCGCTCGATCTGGCCAAGATGTCGGCCAATCCCGACGTGATGACCGGCATGCACCTTCAGTTCGAGGGTCTGCGCAGGATGAATCAGGAAAACCTGATCAACCTGTTTACCGACAGCTATCTGCGCGGCAAGTACACAAACTTTGCCTACTCGACGATGAGCGCATCGGTAAACGCAGCGTTTGCCCTGGAGTCGCTGTCGCGCAATGCCTCGCGCTGCGTCAGCTTCGCGTACGGCAGCTTCGACACGCACTTTACGAACTATCGCAACCAGGCGCTGCTTCAGCAAAACCTGTTCGATCTGCTCGCGATCATGCTCGACTACTTGGATCAGATCCCACATCCGACGAAGAGCGCCGACAAGCTGTCCGATCACACGCACATCTTGGTCGTGAGCGACTTCTGTCGGACGCCGAACATCAACGCAGCACAGGGTCGTGATCACTATCCGAACAACTCGTCGCTCATCATCTCGCCCAAGTTCAAAGGCAACATGAGCTTCGGATCGTCCGACCCTGAGCAGCTTCTGTCGCTGCCAGCCAAGACGTTTTCCGATGGTCAGCGTCCGGTGTCACCGGCAGACGTACTGGCGACGTTTGTGTCCGCGCATGGGGTCGATCCGCGCAAGTACCTGCGTGATGGTGAGGTCCTGACCGAGATCCTGCGCTAAGCACATCGGCTCGACGGCAAATCTCGCTGCGAGCCGATGGTTTGTTGCGGTTTCCTCTCGATTCCGTGAGCCGTTCTTGCAGTAAACTGGCACCACCAAAATATGTGGGAAATCTTTCAATCGGCTCGTCTGCGCCGATTGTTCCTCGCCGAGACTGTGCTGCTCTTTCTGGTAGCCGTCCTGTGCGTCCGTCTACGGATTGGATCGGGTTATCCCGGTGTTCCACCGATGATCGAGCTGTGGGCGTACTGGAAAGAAGCGCTGCTGGCTGGCATCGCGATTCCCGTCGCTGTTCAGCTTGCGATGTACTATCTGGGACTGTACGCCGACACCCCGCCGGGTTCACGCACGCAGCTTCTGGTTCGGATTCATATGGCGCACTTCGTCGCGGGCGTGGCGCTGGCGCTTCTGTTCTACGTCTTTCCGGGTGTGCGGCTTCAGCGCCTGGCGCTGCTGCTCAGCCTCGGGATCGGTCAGTGGCTGCTGTTTTCGCTGCGCTGTCACTTTGAAGAAGTCCTGCTCACTGGAAACTGGCGTCGTCGCGTGCTGTTGCTGGGGACGGGCGGACTGGCGCAGCAAATTGGTCGCTGGCTGCTGTCGCGTCCTGGCGCGGGCTACGAGCTGGCTGGGTTTCTGTCCCCACAAGAGCCCGAGATGGCTCAGACGATCTGCGGTCGGCCCGTCCTCGGCAGCTATCAAGAGATCAGCGACGCGATTCAGCGTCACAACATCACCGACGTGGTCTATTCGCTGGAAGACTCTCGCAGCAACGATGCGCTGATGAGCCGTCTTTTGTCGGTGAAAGTCACCGGCATCGAGGTCTGGAGCGCGCTTTCGTTTACCGCCGAGCTTACGCACTCGCTGCCGATTGAGCTGCTGCATCCCGCCGACGTGGTCTTCGATGCGGGCTTTACGCCGTCGAAGTGGACCGTCGCGCTCAAGCGCTTAAGCGATGTTGTACTGAGTCTGATTGCGCTCGTGCTGGTGTCGCCGATCTTGCTGATTGTTGCGATCCTGATTCGGCTCGATAGTCCGGGTCCGGCGCTGTACAAGCAGGCGCGCGTCGGACTGCGCGGCAAGCTGTTTACCATCTACAAGTTTCGCTCGATGCGTGTGTCGAAGCCTGGCGAGCCGATGCGTCTGACGTCGCACAACGACGATCGCGTGACGAGGGTAGGGCGCTTCATTCGCCTGCATCGCATCGACGAGCTTCCGCAGTTTTTCAACGTGCTCCTCGGGGACATGAGCCTGGTCGGTCCGCGTCCTGAGGTCGAAAGCTCCGTCAAAGATCTTCGTCAGACGCTGCCGTTTTACGATCAGCGCCACGCCATCCGTCCCGGCATCACCAGCTTGGGTCAGGTTCGCTTCGGCGCAGCCACGACGCTGAGCGAAGCGCGTGAGCGGCTCAAGTACGACTTGTATTATCAAAAGAACATGTCGCTCGCGTTTGACCTGTCGATCCTGATTGATACCGTCAAGGTTGTGCTGCTGAAGATCGGGGCTCGCTGACATGCCGAGGCAGCCGTCGCGCTTTGCCGCCTGGCGCGCTCGACTGTCCGAACGGCTGGCACACAGCAGCCAGTTCTTCTTGCTCGGTCTGATTGTCGCGTGCGGCGTCGAGGTCTTGGTCGACTGGAACCAGACGCTGTTCGAGGTCAACGTCCTGCGTGATCAGATCCGTCAAAAGGGTCTGAACTATGCGGGCATCCTCGAGCGAGCCATCGTCGATCCACTGGTCCGACGTGATCACAAGATGCTGGAACGGCTCGCGTCCGGTGTGCTCGACGACGAAGATGCGGTGTTTTTGCGTGTGGTCGATCAGTCGGGCAAGACGGTCTACGAGCGAATCGATCAGCGCTTCGAGCTGGACTATCTGCGACGGGGAAAAGGATCATTTGGCGATCACTACGGACACTGGCTGGATCGCGACCTGCGCGGCATCCTGTTCGATCCCGACGGATTTAAGCAGCGGCTCTCGGCCAGTCGCTACCGGGACTTGCCGCAGATCTACAACGATGTTCTCGGGCAGGTGGTGGGCTGGTTTGTGACGCCGAGTCCGCTGCCGCCGCTGCGTGCGCAGATCGTGTATCAAGACCGACTGCGTGATGAAAATCGTCGACGAGACGACACCACGACATGGGCGCTGGTTCCGCTGCTCACTGAGTCTGCGACGGGATCTTCGCAGGTGGGCGCGCTGCTGATTGCCTTCGATATGTCGAGGGTGAATGGCTCGGTGCGCACCAAGTACCTCAAAGGGCTTGGGATGATCGTGTTCTTCGTCGCACTGATCCTGATTCAGAGCATCACGGCGCGACGGGACAAGCTGCGGCTTTTGGATGTCGGTCGTCGCTACGCGGCGGCCAAGCTGGCGATCTTCGATGCGATGCGCAAAGAGTCGCTGTCGCTTCCGTCGGATGGATCGTCGCTGACGATTACCGGACAGGTCGATCAGGCCAAAGAAGCCGTCGATGGCATGGTCTTTGATACGCGAATCTGCGACGGACATGCGGAAGTTCTGGTGGCTGATCCCGACGGTGATGGCATCGATGCAGCGTCGATCGGACTTCACATCCTCAAGTGTTTTCGCGCGCAAGGCTCGCTGGGACTCGATGTGCAGGCTGGGCTTCTCGGGGCTGCGACGACGGAAATTCCGCTGACAAGGCCGATTGGACTGCTGCTTCTGCGTGTCGAGCCAAGTGGTTCGTTCGAGGCGCTGCTCGGTGAAAAGACGCAGCTTCTGCTGTTTGATCAGCCAGTGACGGAGCAGCCTCGGCTTCTGCCGATGGACTCGGAGCTTCCGCCCGGCATCGTCGGTCCGCTGTATCGCTCGTCGGGAACGATTCCGCTGGGATCGACGCTGCTGTGTATGAGCGCCGGTCGTGAACTGCCCGAGGAGCGTGCGCGGGACGAAGCAGCGCTGGCTGCGACGCTGCGGGCTCAGGAATCGAACCCAGAGCGCGTGCTGGACGAAGTGGCTGCGTGGCTGCGTCGTCGCTATCCGAGCCTACGCGACAACGACTTTGCGATCGTGGCGATTCGTCGCCCGAGCTAGCGGAAGGCCAGCACCGCGTCTTCACCGTGGCTGCGGATGAGCTGCGTCAGATAGCGCACGACACGATCGCGACGGCTGCGCAGTGCCGACACCTCATCGGGCGACAGCAGCGGTCCCGTCAGCGGATCGTGAAACACCAAGTCTTCGTCGGACAGAAGCTGAAGAGAAGTCCACAGCCGACGCGAAAACTTCTGACAGCGCTGCAAGTAGCCGAGCGCGCGCAGGTGCCCGTGCGGATCGGTTTGGAAGCCGAACGCGTTGTCGATGAAAAACAGGGTGCGACGATCGCGGGATCCAACGATGTTGCCGCCGGAAAAGCGATCGGAGTTGTTTTGGATGAAGTCAAACGCAAGCAGCGTCGAGAGCTGAGCAAGCAGCGTCGTTCGCTCGTCGGACAGCTCACCTTGCTGGCTTAGCTCGACGGTCCAGGCTCGGATGGCTTCGTCGCTGTCCAGACGGAGATCCGCCAGGCTTGGCACCCAATACATCATCGAACCGACGGTCATTCCTTCGGCGCTGAAGATCGCTTCGCGTAGCAGCCTCGGACGGACCCACTGCGACTCGGCATCCAGCTTTTGCACCAGCTCATCTCGCGAGATGGCTCGCATCACCGTCGGTGGAACCGCTGCAATTCCCAGCTTTCGCGACAGCTGATACGCCGCTGCTTCTTTGCGCGGAACCGACTGAGGATTGATCTGCTCAGGCTTAAACGCGGCGCGGCTTCCGTCGGAAAACTCGATGCGCAGGACCAGCGAGCTGCCGCCTTTGCTGAAGTGAACGCTGCGAATGTCGGCGTGGCGTAGACGGTGAAGCAGTAGCTCGTCGTCCATTCCCAAGAAGGTCTGGCTGGGCGCGGGCGCTTCGGCATCGGACGCAGGCGAAGCGGCAGGCGTTGGCGCGTTCGGGACTGTCGGCGAAGCAACGGGCAGCGACGAACCAAGTGACGACGAACCGAGTGACGACGACGACGCTCCGAGCAGCGCTGTCAGAAGAAGGACGAGCGCCGCAGCGGACACGAGAGGAGAAGCGAGCTTACGAACCACTTGCACGAAACGGACCCTACCATACATGCAGTGTTACGCCACGGTGCTGTTGACCAGGCACGGACAATTGCTGTTATGTTCCGCGTATGAAGACCAAGTTCCTGTCTGCGTGGCGTCTGGGTCCCGCTTTGGCCCTGGCGCTGTCGGTTCCGGCTTGTAGCCCTACGACGATCGATCTTCCGCTGGGTGCAGATACCGAAGTGCTGATCGACCAGATGGGCATTCCGCACATCTACGCAGCGAGCGACCGAGACGCGCTGTTTGCGTCGGGGTACGTGATGGCGAAGCTGCGCCTGTTCCAGCTAGAGATGGTGCGACGACAAGCGTACGGAACGCAGTCGGAAGTGGTCGGTGAAAAAGGACTGCGCGGCGACCTCCTGGCGCGGACGTTTGCGTTTGCGGAGTGGGGACGGCGCTCTCGCGAGGCAATGCGACAGGACTATCCCGATGAAGCGCAGCTGATCGAAGCGTTTGTGCGCGGCATCAATCACTACATCTCGCGGGTGAAGAAAGGGGAAGCGTCGCTGCCGCCAGAGATGGCCAAGGATGCGCTCGACTTTGTGCCGACAGAGTGGAGCGATGACGATCCCTACATCGTCGGCAAGATGCTGTCGTTTGGCATGTCGTCGAGCATTGATAGCGAGCTGCTGGCCTCGGTGCTGAAGGTGCTGACGCCGATGTTTCCGACGGACTTTCCGATGTGCATGCCGACGCGCAATGCCTTCACGATGCCGGGGGCCGTGCCGCAGGGAATCGCCGGTCCGCAGGTCGCACCGCAAGGTCTGCCGTCGCAGCCTTCGATTTCACCGGCGCTGCGGGCGCAGGCGCTTTCGCAGCTGTCGCAAGCAGACAAGCTGGCCCCCGAGCTGGGAAGCAACAACTGGGCGGTGGCGGCAAAGACGACAGCGACGGGGACTCCGATCCTGGCGGGCGATCCGCATCAGCCGTACGGAAGTCCGATTCGCTTCTTTGCGCAGCACATAAACTCTGCGGACAAGGGCGGAGCGCTCGACGTGGTGGGCTTTGGCTTTGCGGGAACGCCGGGCGTGCAGCTTGGACACAACCGCAACGTCGCGTGGGCTGCGACGACCAACTTCGCGGACGTGATGGATCTGTTTGAAGTCGGCGCGCCGTCGAATAACAAGATCTCGTATGGAGGCAACGATCGCGAGGTCAAGCTCCGCAACGAAAAGATTCGGATTCGGTCCGTCGGCGGCAAGGTTCCTTCATCGGATGACATGACCGATGTGCGCGAGTTCCAGATCACCGACGTTCCCGGCGTGGGCGTCCTGCTTCCCGATGATCTGCTTCCGGTGCCGCGCGCGATCCTGACCCCGAACCAGATTCTGTTTGCGTGGACGGGCTTTGCGGCGACGCATGAAGCGGCGATGTATCTGGGACTCGATCGCAGCAAGACGCTCAATGACTGGGAAGGCGCAGCGAAGCGACAAGAAGTGGGCGCGGTGAACCTGGTTGCGGCGGATCAGAAGAACATTCGCTATCGCGTGCATGCGCAGGTTCCAGATCGCGGCATGGCGCACAAGCAGGGAATCCAGCCGTGGAAGCTGATGAACGGAACCGATCCGCGTACGGTGTGGACGGGCAAGTTCCTTTCGGAAGACAAGCTGCCGCAGGCTCGCGATCCAGAGCGTGGCTATCTGGCGACTGCGAACAACGAGCCGTTTGGCTTTACCGCCGATGGTCGCGTCGACAACGATCCGTACTACTACGGATACTTCTACGATCCGGGTGATCGCGCGGCGCGGATTGAGTCCGAGCTAGAGCGACTGGTGAAGCGCGGCAAGATCACGCCGGCAGACATGGCAGAGCTTCAGTGGGACGCGCGATCGACGCTGGCCGATGATCTGCTTCCGGCGCTGGCGCAAGCGATTGCAGAGCTGGGAACCGATTCCAGCCTGGCCTCGTTCCGAAATCGTCCCGAGCTGCTCGGGATGTTTACGCAGATGTCTTCGTGGGACCGGCAGATGCGCCGCAAGTCTTCGGAAGCGGTGATGTTCTTTGCGTTCGCTCACTTTGTGACGACGCGCGCGCTGTCCGATGAGCTGGGTCCGCTGCTTCCCAAGCTGTTCGATCTGGAGCCCGCGTTTGCGTACAAGCCGATGCGTCTGGCGCTGCGCAAAGTGAAGGAAGCAGAGCCGCTGATTGGTGCAAACCGCAACTACATCCTGATGGCAGGACTGGCGGATGCGGCGGACTGGCTCAAGCAGCGTTTTGGATCGACGCTCCCGTCGCAGACGATGCCGTATCAGTGGAAGGATGTTCATTCCGCTGCGTTCGATCATCCGCTCGGAGACAAGTGGAACGCGGGCAACTTCCCGGTCGATGGATCGGTGGGAACGGTGAATGTTTCCTCGTCTTCGATGAGCGATGCGGCGGGCAAGCTCAAGCAGACGTGGAGCGCGCGTCAGGGATCTCTGTTCCGCATGATCGTGACGTTTGATGGAACGGGTGTTCCGTCGGCGATGGTCAACTTCCCACGCGGAAACTCCGGTGATCCACAGAGTCCGTTCTACGGCAACACGCATCAAAACTGGCTCGATGGAAAGCAGGAAAAGATGCTGTTCGATCGATCGGAAGTGGAAGCGAACCTGGCGGAAAAGCTGCTGCTTCGTCGTGACGGATCGGTGAACTAAGCGCGACGCAACCTAGCGAGGCGACACATGGCGAAGCGACTGGCCGCGCTCGATGTGCAGCGTGGACTCATCATGATGCTGATGGCGCTCGACCATGTCGTCGCGTTCGTCTATCGCTATCATCCGTCGGAAGTCTGGGCGGGAGCCTGGACGCGCTACACCGCGTGGCAGCCGTTTGTGACGCGGCTTGTGACGCATCTGTGCGCGCCCGGATTCTTTTTGCTGATGGGCTGCGGGGTTGCTCTGCTGCTCGAGTCACGCATCGAGCAAGGCTGGTCCGATTCCGAGGCGCGACGCTTTTTGTGCAAGCGCGGACTGCTGCTCCTCCTTCTCAATCAGCTCATTGAAAATCGTGCGTGGACGCTGGGATTTCGCTATAGCGAAGCGGCTCCGCCCGCGATTCCTGATGGTCCGTGGCCGGGTCCTTCCGGTCCGATGGTGCTCGTCTTTTCGGTGCTGAGCGGACTGGGAATGGCGCTGATTTTGTCGTCGCTGCTGCTGCGTCTGCGGACACGCTATCTGGCGATTGTTGCGACCCTTGTCATCGTGGCTTCTGCGATCCTGACGCCCGGTCCTGCGCACCTGCGCGACTCTTATGGACTTGCGCTGCGGCTGCTGTTTCTGCCGGGACATAGCGGCACCGGATTTGTGCTGTATCCGATCATTCCGTGGAGCGGTGTTGCGCTGTGGGGAATCGTGCTGGGACGACAGCTTCACGCGCATGCAGCGTCCGTGCTGCGCAAGCTTCCATGGCTGGGTCTTGCGATGGTTCTTTCCGCGCTCACGCTTCGTGCAGTGGGAGGCCCCGGAAACCTGCGTCTTCCGCGCGATTCCAGCGTCATTGAGTTCTTCAACCTAATCAAGTATCCGCCGTCGCTGGTGTTCCTGCTTCTGTTTGTCGGAACGAACCTGCTGCTGCTTTCTTTGTGGAATCGGATCGCAGACAAGCTGCCGCGCGTAAGCCAGATCCTCTCGACGTTTGGTCAGGTTCCGCTGTTCTACTATCTGCTCCACCTGTTTCTGTTTTGCGGAATTGGATCTCTCTTCTTCCGCAAAGGAGCGAGTCTGCCCGTGACCTATCTGGTGTGGCTGCTGGGACTGATTCCGCTGTACTTCGCCTGTCGCGCGTATCAGCGGTTTAAGTCCCAGACTCCGGTCGATTCTCTGTGGCGCTTTTTTTAGCGCAGCACACAGCGCCTACGTCTCGCTTGGTTCGATCTGTGTTTGCACCTCGCGCTGTTTCCAGAGCAGATAGATCGGCGGATAGACAATCAGCTCCAGCAGAAACGATGTTGCGAGTCCTCCCACCATCGGGGCTGCGATTCGCTTCATCACATCCGCGCCCGTTCCGTGCGACCACAAAATCGGCAGAAGCCCGAGCAGCGCCGCCAGCACCGTCATTGCTTTGGGACGCACTCTCTTGACCGCTCCGTGAACCACCGCTTCGATCAGATCGAGTCTGTTTCGCAGCCGTCCTTCCTGCTTCGCTTCTTCGTAGGACAGATCCAAGTACATCAGCATGAACACGCCTGTCTCTGCATCGAGCCCGAGCAGCGCAATCACCCCAACCCAGACCGCCACCGACGTGTTGTAGCCGAGCAGATAGAGCAGCCAGATTGCACCCACCGCAGAAAACGGAACCGCCAGCATCACAATCGTCGCTTTCCATGCGCTCTGTGTGCTCGCGTAGAGCAGCAAAAAGATCAGCAAGATCGTAAGAGGAACCACCAGCCGAAGTCGCTCTTTGACGCGCAGCATGTTTTCAAACTGACCGCTCCACTCCAAGCGATAGCCACTCGGCAGACTCAGCTTCGCAGCGACGGCACTTCGGGCTTCCTCTACATAGCTTCCGATGTCTCTTTGCGACGTATCAAAGTCTACGTAGACATACGCTGCGAGCATTCCGTTTTCATCGCGCAGCATGGACGGTCCCGTGGTCAGTGAAAGCGCTGCGACTTGTCCAATCGGAATGCTGCCACCGCTCGGAATCGGAATCAGCGCACGCGAAAGCTCTTTCAGATCTTGGCGCAGCTCACGCGGATAACGAAGGCTTACAGCGTAGCGCTCCCTTCCTTCAATCGTCGTCGTGACAGACTCTCCGCCGATGGCTTGCGCGATCACGCTGTTGGCATCTTCCACAGACAGTCCGTAGCGGCTCAGCGCTTCTCTGTGCAGCGTAAAGTCCAGAAAGTATCCGCCGGTTGTGCGCTCTGCAAAGACCGATCGCGTTCCTTCCACTGTGCGCACAATCGCTTCAATCTGCGCACCCAGCTGATCCAGCTCTTTGGGACTCTGTCCGAAGATCTTGATGCCAATCGGTGTGCGAACTCCCGTCGATAACATGTCCAGTCGCGCCTTGATCGGCATCGTCCACGCATTGGTGGTTCCTGCGATCCGCAGCGCTCTGTCTAGCTCTGTCACCAGCTCTTCATGCGTGATGTGATCCGGCCACAGAGATCGCAGCTCGTCTTTCATCACATTGGGAAGCCATGACCAGCCCGAATAAAAGCGCGGCTTTTTGCGCCAGCGCGACTCGGGATGGAGCACAATCGTCGTCTCCATCATCGACAGAGGCGCGGGGTCCGTCGACGTATCTGCGCGTCCTGCTTTCCCAAACACAGACTGCACTTCAGGAAACTCATGCAGCACCCTGTCTTGAATCGTTAGGATCCTTTGTGCTTCTTGCGCAGACACTCCGGGCAGCGTGGTTGGCATGTACAGAATGCTTCCTTCATGCAGCGGAGGCATAAACTCTGATCCCAAGCGCTGATAGATGGGAATCGTGCTCAGCGTCAGAAACAGCGCACCCAAGATCACGCTCTTGGGATGATGAAGGACAAAGCGACAGACCGGATCATAGACGCGAAACAGCACGCGACTGATCGGATGATCTTCTTCGCGATGATAGGTTCCGACCAGCACTCTGTTACACAGTGAGGCGAGCAGCGCGGGACGGAATCGATACGGCGTAATCCGTGACAGCATCATGCGCAGCGCTGGGTCGAGTGTGACCGCCAAGATCGCAGCAATTGCCATCGCCAGGTTCTTGCTAAGCGCGAGCGGACGAAACAGCCGACCTTCTTGATCGACCAGCGTAAAGACCGGCAAAAACGCCACCGCAATCACCAGCAGAGAGAAAAACACCGACGGGCCGACCTCTTGCAAGGCACGCAGACGAACCAGTCCGAAGTCTTCTTGGGAACCCGACTCCTGCCACTTCTGAATCTTGCGATACGCGTTTTCGACTTCCACGATCGCGCCATCGACCAGGACTCCGATCGAGATCGCAATGCCGGACAGAGACATTAGGTTGGCCGGAACACCGAGCAGATACAGCGGCACAAACGACAGAAGGACCGCAACCGGAATGGTCACAATCGGAACAATCGCCGACGGAATGTGCCACAGAAACAGCAAGATGATGATCGACACCACCGCGATTTCCACCATCAGCTCATGACGCAGCGTATCGATCGCGCGCAGGATCAATTCGGACCGATCATAGGTTGTGACAATGCGGACTCCTTTCGGTAGGGAAGGTTCTAGCTGATGCAGCCGATCCTTCACGCGCTCAATCACAGACAGCGCATGTTCGCCCATTCGCATCACCACAATTCCGCCCACCACTTCACCGCGTCCGTCTAAATCCGCGACGCCTCTGCGAAGCTCTGGACCGAGGCTGACACGACCAATATCGGCAATCCGCAGCGGCGTTCCCAGATCGTTTGTGCGCAGCACCACCTGTTCCAGATCCGCGATCGACTTGACGTAGCCACGACCGCGCACCATGAACTCTTTTCCAGAGATCTCCACCAGCCTGCCGCCCACTTCTGCGTTGCTCTTGCGCAGCGCTTCTGCGACTTCCGCCAGGCTGATTCCGTACGATTGCAAGCGATTGGGATCGACCGTGACTTGATACTGTTTGACCGCGCCTCCCACCGTTGCGACCTCTGCGACACCGGGAACAGACTGCACCGCAAAGCGCAGAAACCAGTCTTGATAGGAACGCAGCTCTGACAGGGAGTTTTTCCCACTCTCATCGACGAGCGCGTACTGAAACACCCAGCCTACGCCGGTTGCATCTGGACCCAGCTCTGTGGACACTTCTTTGGGCAGCTTCGACTTGATCTTCGACAGATATTCCAGCACCCGCGAGCGCGCCCAGTAGATGTCGGTTCCGTCTTCAAACAGGACGTACACGTAGGAATAGCCGAAGTCACTAAAGCCGCGGATTCCCTTCACTTTTGGCGCACCGAGCAACGACGTAATGATCGGATACGTCACCTGATCCTCGATTCGATCCGGGCTCTGTTCCCAGCGTGAATAGACAATCACTTGGGTGTCCGATAGATCAGGAATCGCATCGAGCGGAATCGCTTTCAGACACATCACAGCGACGACACACGCCACCGCAGACAGCATCACCACCAGCAGACGATTTCGCGCACACAGCGCAATCAGCTTGGCAATCATGGCGTCTGTCCTTGCGCATCGTGATGCTTGTGCGCGCTGTGATCAGCTCCAGAACCATGATTCATGTGCGCGCTGTGATCCGCTCCAGAACCATGATTCATGTGTGCGCTGTGATCCGTTTGTGGCTGCGCTGGATCCAGATCCACTGCTGCTTTTTCGTCGAGAAATCCACTCTGAAGCCGTGCTTCGGAATCGAGCAGGAAGCTCGATCCTTGCGCCACCAGCTCGCCCTCCTGAAGCCCGCTCCTGACCTCAAACAGGTGTCCAGAGCGCTCTGCGGTGACGATCTCGCGCTGCTGCAAGCTTCCCTCTGCGTCTTTGACGAACACCAGCTTCCGTCTTCCTGTTTCAATCACCGCATCGTCGGGAATCACCAGCGCTTCCCTGCTTTCGACTTTCAGCTCGACATCCGCAAACATGTCTGCTTTGAGATCACTGCTTGGATTGTGTACTTCGATCCGCACCCGCACCGTTCGTGTCTTGGGATCCACCGAAGGGAAGATGAAGCTGATCGTTCCCTGCCACTTGCGATCCGGCCAGTAGGGCAGGGTGACCGTCGCTGTCTGTCCCAGCTTGACGCGTGGAAGCTCGTATTCATAGACATCGGCCAGCACCCACATGCGCGACAGATCCACGATGTCAAACAGCGAGTCTTCCGGCTTGATCCGCATTCCGTGAACCGCTGTCTTGGCAATCACGTAGCCCGCAATGGGCGCATACAAGTTGAAGGTTCGGCTCGCGCGTCCGCTGCGCTCTAGCGTTGCGATGTCTTGCGGACTTAGGTTCCACAAGAGCAGCTTTTCGCGTGCTGCATCCACCAAGTTGATCCCGCCATGTACCGTCGCTGTTCCGGCCTTCTGCGCGATCAAGTATTCCTGCTCTGCGCTGTACAGCTCGGGACTGTAGAGCGATACGAGCGGCTCTCCCTTTTTGACCGCTTTGCCTACGTAGTTTGCGAAAAGATGCTCTACATAGGCTTCATATTTGGTGTGGATGTGATGCACCAGCGTCTCATCATAAGCCAGCCTTCCAGTTGTCCGAATCGCTTGCCCAAACGGCGCGCGCTGCACGCTGACAAAGCGAAGTCCCAGCAGTTTTTGCTGACCGGAATCGATGTGCAGCGACGGAGTCTCTGTCTTCTTTAGGCTCTTTTGCGGAACCAGATCCATGCCGCAGATCGGACACGTTCCGAAGTGATCGAGCACATACTGAAGATGCATCGGACACGTCCACAGCTCTGCTTGCTGAGCGTCTCCTTTCATCGTTGAACTGGATGTACGCTTCGTCTGTAGCGCAGACAGCTCACGGTACAGCCACAGCGCGCAAAGCGAAGGCAGAAGCAGCAGCAATCCCATCATCACGGTACGCGCACGGATCGCTTTGTTGTGTGGACTCTGTTCGCTCATGGGGACACTTCCTTTCCGACGGCCAGATCCAGCTCTGCGCGTCGCAGTCCATACTCCGCCAGATAGCGTTCATAGCTGAGTCTCTGCTGAATCAAGCGCTGCGTGGCGGACAGCAGCAGAGACAGTCCCAGCTTGCCGCTCTGATAGCCCGCGCGTGCGGCTTGCACTGCGCGATCCGACAAAGGAATCAGATCATCCCGATGCAGCGTCAGGTGTTTGTGAACCGTCGATACGCGCAGATACGCAGCACGAACTTCCGCAGTGATGCTGGCTTGAAGCTGCTTTTGATCCTGCACCGCTGTCTGTTCCATCTGTTCCGCTTCGCGCTGCGCGGCGTGACTTTTGACCAGCGAAAAGGACGGAATGCTGGATGAAACACCGACGGTAAATGCTTGTTCCATGTCGCCACGAACCGGAACCATCACACTCGCCGATACCGCGAAGTCAGGTGCTTGTTCATGACGCGCCACCGTTCCTTTCGCGTGTGCTTGCTTGCGGAGCAGCTCACCCAGGAACAGCTCTGGACGATGCTGCATCGCTTCTTCTATCAGCACATCCAGCGACGGAAGCGGCGCAAGCTGAGTGTTCAGCTGCGGAATCCCGAGCGACCGCTGCGAAGACTCTCCGAGCAGAGACAGAAGCTCGGTCTCTGCCAGCTCCTGTTCACGCACAAGCTCGTACAGAACTGTCTCTTGTTCGTGCGTTGCTTCCTGCGCATCGAGCAGCTCTGCAAGCTCGGCCCGACCCACCCGATAGCGAACATCCACCGACGAGACAATCACTTGCAGCAGCTTCTGATTCTGCTTCTGTACTTCCAGCTGCCGGTGCGCGAGCGCAAGCTGATAGTACGCACGAACTGCCGACAGCGTCAGGCTCCGCTTCTGTAGCGCTTCTTCCAGCTGCGCGCGCTGCCCATCCAGTTGCGCAACCTGACTACGCGCCTTGAGCTTTCCCAGCCACGGCAGCGGCTGTCTGAGCGTCACCATCAGCGGCAGTCGCGACAGCGTGGTGGGAGCCTGCCACAGCTCGACCATCACCATCGGATCTTCAAACGCTCCAGCTTGCGCGGCGCGGGTCTTGGCCGCGTGGGTGGCGTGCAGCTTGCTTCGCAGCGCAGGACTCTGCGTCGCAACTTCCGCGAGCAGCTCCGCAAGGGAAAACGCGGGCGCAGATACTTCAGTCGCTATAACTTTTGCGCAAGCAACAACTTGCCAAAAGATCACAAGGCCCATGGTCAGGGCACGCAAAACGGACATGTTGATTCCTCCGAAACGCTGGGTGTCTGTAAGGCTTCAGCGCGTCGAGAAATCAGATCTGAAGGACCGTCGTTCCTGTTCGTTCGGGACTTGTGATCGGGGGCGCAGTCTGCTTGTGCGTACGGATGTCTGCCCGGCGTCCTGCGGACTGCACGATCAGCCGAGGCAGGATGGTCAGCAGCAGCGGACTTTGTAGGACAGGACGCAGCTTGTCACTGCGATGAGGGGCCGCTGTATCCAGCGTAGGTGCTTGGAGCCGATCACAGCAGTGATGCGAGATCGCAGTCTGGGGCGGCGCTGCTTCCAGCTCACTCGGACAGCACGGAGCAGACATCCGGCTGCCTTCCATCGCGGAGCAGCGATACGCAGCCTGCACAGGCAGAAGCAGACCCGCCCAAACGAGCAGGCACAGCACCGTGCAGATCATGCGACGAAAAGAAAACGCCACGCACCGTAAGACGTAACACACCGCTTGGGCCCAGACAACACGGCGAAGGCCGGAACCCGGCGCGCTCGACAAACCAATCAAAACGAAGGGAACTGGACGTGCTTAGCGAGGAGGACGACCGCCGCCGCGCGATTCATTGCGGGGCGTGTGCGCTTGATTGACGACGATCTTGCGGCCACCAAACTGCGTGCCGTGAAGCTCAGCGATGGCGCTTTCGGCCATCTTGGCGTCTGACAGCTCGACGAACGCGAAGCCACGCGGACGACCCGTCTCGCGATCGGTGATGATCTTGACCTGCGTCACCTGCCGAGCGCTCGACTGCTCAAAGAAGTCCTGAATCTCTTGTTCTTTCGCACCATAAGGCAAATTACCAACATAAAGACGAGTTCCCATAGCCACTTCCCTTTCCAGCGCGGCGTTGCGCACAAAGCTACTCAATGCAGGTATTTGGCCCATCGTACGTACCTGCCTGAGTTCTGCAGAATTAGGTTATGCAGATTTAAGGGCTTTGCCTAGCGGATGTTGTGTGGGTATGGCTCGTCAGCGACGGTGCGGTGCGGGCTTTGTTTGAGAGTTTGTGCTCTCGTAGGGGGAATTGGTATCCAGCTATCCAGTTATTGTCTGTTACTGAAACTGAGAAGCTGATATCTCGATATTTCGTTCTAGCTTACCGAAGACAATCTCTTTTTCGTCTCCGGTCTGTTCGATCATCGTCAATCGTCGCAGCAGCATCGTCTTGCCGTCGACATGTAGCTCGATGCGCGAAAACACACGCTGAAGTGGCGACTGCGCTTTGGGCACCAGCACCAGCGCGGGCTGTTCTGTGCTGCCAGCGACGGAGATCTCGTATTCTCCCTCCGCATCGCGCAGGGAACCTTGTCCGAGCCACAGTCGAAGCTGCGCAAAGATCGCTCGCAGCATCGGGTCTTTGCCGGTATCGATCACCTGCGGCGGCCTTTGTCCCATCTTGAGCTGCGCTTTGTCGCCCACCAGCAGCATCGTCGAGGGATCGGGCTTCAGGTATTCCCAGCGAAGCTTCGCCGGCTCGCCTTTTTGATACTGAAGCCTGCCTTCCGAGCTGATCTGCTGACGAAACAGCTTGACCCGACTGTGCTGGACAAAGTCTGCCCGCAGCGAGCGCAGGTCTTTTTGCACCGCATCGATCTTGTTCATCAAGTCTGTCGGAGACGGCAGCGGAGCCGCACTCGCCGGAAGACTCGCCGATCCAATCAGCAGCGCCACCGTCAGCGCAGCGTGGCTAACGGTTCTTCGCAACATAGTCAGCCAGCGCAGCGGCAGAGGTGAACGCCTGCTTGCCCACCTTTTCATCGGGAATGGTGACGCGATAGGCGCGCTCGATGGCGACGGCCAGCTCTAGCGCGTCGATCGAATCGAGCCCAAGTCCACCACCGAACAGCGGCGCGTCGTCGGCGATGTCTTCGGGCTTTTTGTCCAGCTTCAGGCTGGAAATGATGAGTTCCTTGATCTCGTGAACAAAGCTGCTTTGGGTCATGGGTTTCTCTTCGTATCCACTCGATTTCACACGATCGATTGGTACGGACGATCCGCACATTCATTCGTGTTTGGTCAGAAATTGTCTTCGGCGAGTGAGTCCAGTCCGCCATCAACCGCCAGCCACTGTCCGGTGACGTAGCCTGCTTGTTTCGACGCCAGGAACTCCACCAGCGCGGCGACCTCGCTTGCGGTTCCGGCTCGTCCCATCGGAATGGTCGATAGCAGCTCGGTGCGAACCGCGTCGGGAAGCTCGGCGGTCAGTGCCGTGTCCACAAGTCCCGCCGATACGCAGTTGCAGGTGATTTGAAAGCGCGACAGCTCCTGCACCAGGCTCTGCGAAAGACCGTACAGTCCCGCTTTGGCGGCTCCGTATGCGGTCTGGCCGCGTCGTCCCAGCCACGCGCTTGGCGAGCAGATGAACAGGATGCGACCGAAGCGCGCCGCGATCATGCCCTTCATCACCGCTTGGGCCGCCAGAAAGCCGCCGCGCAGGTGAACGCCGAGCACATCGTCGAAGTCTTGCACCGGCATCGTCATCGCCAGCTTGTCGCGCGTAAAGCCAGCTGCGTGAACCAGGACCGCGATGCTCTTTCCGTCCAGAAATCCGCCCGGTGCCGACAGTGCGCGCCAGTCTTGGGCAGCTGCTGCGTCACAGCGGAGCGCCGTCACGGAAAGACCTTCAGCTTGAGCCTCGGCGACGGTTCGTTCCGCAGCCTCTGTGTCGTGCGCGTACGTAACCGTGACCGCCATCCCCTGTGCAGCCAGTCGACGAGCCACCGCGAGACCGATGCCTCGCGTGCCACCTGTCACCAGAGCCAACTTCATGACGGCGCGATATTACCCCGTCGGCCTCGCGGTACAAGCACGCAGAAGACGAACGGCATAAAAGCCATCCGCGTTGTGGCGATGCGGCAGCGTCCGCAGTGCAAACGGCGACGACGGCTCACACAGCGGCGTCGGGCCGGAGCGAAACAGCGGATCACTCGGCGACGGAGGAAGCGGCGAAAAGTCCGGGTGTTTGGCCAAGAACGCAGCAATCTGCGACGGACCTTCTGCGGCAATCAGGCTACACACCGAATAGAGCAGCACACCGCCGGGAACCAGCAGCTCTGCCGCGCGATCCAGAAGCTGGGCTTGCAGCGTCGTCAGCTCGTCCAGGTGAAGGGGCTTGCTTCGCGCTTCAGGATGTCGACGCAGAACGCCTGATCCACTGCATGGCGCATCGAGCAGCACCGCCGCATACCGCTTCCGCAGCGCCGAGTGACGCTCGAGCAGGCTCGTCGGGATCGTGCGAATCCGACGACAGCCGAGTCGGTGCGCGTGATCGCGACACAGCTCCAGCTTGCGCGGCAAGATGTCCACGGCGTCGATGTCACGCTGGTTTTGCAAGAGCGCCGCCAGATGACAGGTCTTGCCGCCGATGCCTGCACAGCCGTCGAGAATCGCTCCCTCGGGCAGCGTCAGCTTTCCGTCGGGACTGTCACACAGCAAAAGCTGCGTCACCAGCTGTGCGCCCAGATCCTGCGCCGTCACCAGTCCTTTGGCAAACGCTGGACCCGCAAACGGATGACCGCCGTGCAGCTCAATCGCTTCGGGAAGCTGAGGATGAACCGTCGGTGCCGTCGCAAGCTCCGCGCGCAGTGCCGTCAGTGCTTCTGTTGGCGATCCGCGCAGGGTGTTGATGCGCAGCCACGTCGACGCCGGCTGTCCCAGCGCGCGCAACAGCTCGTCTAGCTCCGTCGGACTTTGGACTACGTCCCACAGCTGTGCGGTCAGCTCTTCCGACAGGCTGTGATGCTGTGCAAGCACGCTCACCCACGCTGACTTTGGGGCACTTTCCGACGGAAAAGGCGGAAGCGAAGGCTCTTTGGCGGTCAGCAGCTTGCGCAAGAGCGCATTGGCAAAGCCCGACAGACCTGCGCCGCGCTTTTTCTTGATCGTACTGACCACCGCATCGACGACAAAGTGCGGACGCGCTTGCATAAATAGCAGCTGATACGCACCAAGCCGCAGCAGCGTCTTCGTCGTCGCATCCAGCTTGTGCAGCCCGCGTGGCGCATGGCCTGACAGCGCGCGATCGAGCCGGAGCTGTTGCCGCAGCGTCCCGTAGCACAGCTCCGTCACCAGCGCTTTTTCCGAATCGGTCAGCGCGTGACGATTCAGCTCTCCGGTGAGCGCCAGCGTCGCGTACGCACCTTCTTCGACGCGCAGAAGAACCCGCAGCGCGACATCAAGCGGACGCTGCGGACTGGGACTTTCACTATGTGGAGCTTGCGTCTGCACTTACGGTTTCGGCTCGCACATCTCTTCGGGACGAACCACCGCGTCGAACTCGGATTCGCTGAGCGCGCCCAGCTCCAGCGTCACTTGCTTGAGCGTCTTGCCCTGCTTGTGCGCCGTCTTCGCGATCTTCGCTGCCATGTCGTAGCCGAGCTTCGGCGCCAGCGCCGTCACCAGCATCAGCGAGCGATCGAGCAGATCCTTGATTCGATCTTCGTCCGCTTCGATACCGACCACGCAGTTGTCGACGAACGAGTGACACGCATCAGTCAGCAACCGCACCGACTGAAGCGTCGCGTACGCCAGCACTGGCTTAAACACGTTTAGCTCGAAGTGTCCTTGCGCACCCGCAAACGCCACGGCGGTGTCATTGCCAACCACCTGCGCGCACACCATCGTCATGGCCTCGCACTGCGTCGGGTTGACCTTGCCCGGCATGATCGAGCTTCCCGGCTCATTTTCCGGCAGCTTCAGCTCTCCGAGCGCACAGCGCGGACCCGAGCCCAGCAGCCGAATGTCATTGGCGACCTTGTTACAGGCCACCGCCGTCGTCTTGAGCGTGCCCGACAGCGTCACCACTGCATCGTGCGCCGCCAGGGCCGCAAACTTGTTTGGCGCGGTCACAAACGGCAGCCCGGTTAGGTTCGCAATCTCCGCCGCGACTTCGACGGCATACTGCGGATGGCTGTTGAGCCCCGTTCCAACCGCCGTTCCACCAGCGGCCAGCTCATACATCTGCGGAAGCGCGGCCCGGACTGCTGCGGCGGCTCCGCGAATCTGCGCGGCATAGCCCGAAAACGTCTGCCCCATCGTGAGTGGCGTCGCATCCATCAGGTGCGTCCGACCAATCTTGACGATGTGCGCAAACTGCTTCGACTTCGCTTCCAGCGCCTCTTCCAGTCGCTTGAGCGCCGGCAGCAGGCCGTTGTGAACGCGATCCACCACCGCAACGTGCATCGACGTCGGAAACGAGTCATTCGTCGACTGCGACATGTTGACGTGATCGTTTGGATGAACCGGCTTCTTGCTGCCGAGCACGCCACCGAGCAGCTCGCTCGCGCGGTTGCCGATGACCTCGTTCGCGTTCATGTTGGTCTGGGTGCCCGAGCCGGTCTGCCACACGACGAGCGGGAAGTGATCATCGAGCTTTCCGGCGATCACTTCATCCGCTGCTTGCTCAATCGCTGGCAGCAGCTTGCCGTCGAGCTTCCCCAGCTTGACGTTTACGCGCGCGGCGGCCTTTTTGACGATGCCGAGTGCGTAGATGAACTCACGCGGGAAGCGCTCCCCGCCGATGCGGAAGTTTTGTAGCGAGCGCTGCGTCTGCGCTCCGTAGTAACGGTCGTTGGGGACTTCGATGTCCCCGAAGGTGTCTTTTTCAATGCGGGTGGTCTTGCTCACGACGGACCTCGCTTAGCTAATGCGGCCTTATGGGCCGACGTAATGGGCGGCAGACACGGTAGCTGACACGGCCCGCCGATGTAAAGGCGAGCGTCCGTCTTTGTGATTCCTTCGCCCTTCGGAGCGCTTCCAAAACTACAAATTCTCGTGGTCGATCTTGACTTGCGTCGCTGTCCGATGTCCGCTTGGGGCGAACGTGGCGCACTCGCTCAGTCGTCGATTGCATCAGCGGAGCCAAATCATGCCTTGCCCATCCGTCGTCAAGATCTCTGCTTCTTGTGCTTTTCTCGTCGCCACCTCAGCGCTCGCGGAAGACTCTGCGCCGCCTCTAGCTGTCGAAGAAAGCTGGCAGTTTGCGGCTGTACGAGACGGTGTCTCGGTCTGGTTTCGGCGCTTCGGTGCCTCGTCGGTCAATGAAGTCCGTGGCGAAGCGGTCTACGATGTCTCGGCGGTGGCGCTGTTCGCGGTCCTCGGGGACATCGAGTCCTACGCCGAGTTTATGCCTCCCACGTCGGTGTCGCGAAAGCTGTCCGCCGATGGCAGCGGCAAGAGCTATTACATCGAGATAGATCCACCAGTCGTTTCTCGTCGCTATTACTGCATGGATGTCAACTTGACTCACCCACGCAGCGACGTGTTCATCAGCGAGTGGAAGATGTGGACTGCGGGCTGTATGCCTCGCAAGTCGTCGCTGGTGCCCATGCGAGACAACCACGGACGCTGGCGACTTTCTGCGCTTTCTCCGACGAAAACTCGGGTGGAATTTCAAGCGCACATGGATCCCGGCGGACAGATTCCGACCTGGATGGTCAATCGTGCGACGCTGAGTCAGATCACCGATACGTTTGGTTCGCTCAAGAGAGCTGCGATGCTTCCGCGCTATGCGTCAGCGACGGCTCCAGAGCCGCAAAGCGACCTGACCCGCGCGGCTGCTACCAGCAAAAACTAGCGCCTACCTGACCGTCTGCGCCGCGAGCTTTCGTACCGACGGTAACTAGCGCGAAACCAGGACAAGCTGCGGGCCTTTGGTATCCAGCGGCGGCTCCTCGACGTCGAGCGTGGTCAGGAGCACCGTTCCAATCGCTTCGCCCAGCTCTGGCTCTTTGGTCGGTTGCGGCTTGATGGCAGGTTTTCCCGTCGCTGTCTTATCGAGCTTCCCGTTCTTTGGCGGTGTCGACGGCTGCGCTGCCGTCGTCGCAAACGCGCGCTTCATCTCTGGCAGCAGCTCTCTTGGGATCAGACACGAAAACAGGTCGTTTTCGCCGAGCCGCTGTCGAAGTGCTGCCACCGTCTCAAAGTGCTCAATCTGTCGTCGAGAATAATAGGCTGGAACGGACTCGCTGATGCCCACCACGCAGCGCTTGGCCGACGGTGGAGCATGTCGCTGCGACTGAATCAGGATCTTCACCGAGTCACTTTGGTGAATCACGGGATCTCCTTCAATGACCGCAGCAACGACACCAGCCAGAGCCAGCGTCGTAATCAATCCGCCGAGAGAGCCCAGCCAGCGCACCGGTGACTGAAGACCAACTGCCGACGCAAGCGCCAGTGGCGGTAGCACCAGACCCAGCCCGCGCGGCGGAGCCAAGTCGCCACCCACCCAGGTGAGCAGCGTCGCCAGCATCATCCACACGAGCAGTGGCCGTGACGCGCGTCGCATCGAGCCGAGCAGCAGCCCGAACACCATCGTCACCACCACCACCTGACCGACGTGACGACCGAACCAGGTTGGCCCTTGACGCCAGACCGCGTCGAACGCTTGCCCAAACACGCCCGGTGCCGGACGGTGAAACAGCGTTCGCAGTGCGCCGCCGTGAATGGCCGACGCACCGAGAAGGAGCAGCGTGCCTCCGAGCCACATCAGCCACACGCGCCGCTTGCGCAGCAGGTGGCGATGGGAAATCACGCAGTCGAAAAAGCCAAACAGCAGCGCGGTCAGTCCCGCGCGCACGTCGAGCACGCCCGCGAGCCCAATCCCCAGCGCCGCAAACAGCATCGGCAGTCGACGCAGCGGCAAGGCGGCGGGCTCATCGGACTGCTTGTGCATCGGCAAGATGTGTCGGTCAAACTTGTGACCGTGCAGGCTGTGACTGACCAGCGCCACCGACCCTGCCGACGCTACCGCGACCAGCATGTCCGGCACGATCCGATGGGATAGCTCATACGTCAGCGGCATCGCCAGCAGCACCAGCCCTGCCAGTCCGCCGGTGTTTCGTCCAATGCCCACATCAATCGCAATCGCCAGCAGACAGCTTGCAGCGCCCAGTGCAGCCAGCACCGGAACCAGCCGCAGCGTCGCTTCGCTCATCCCAAACAGCCGACTGAGCAGCACAAACGGCAAGACTCCAAGCGGTCCTCCCGTCGGTGGAGGCACGCTACGGAACGCCTCTTCCCACGGAAGCAGTCCCGACAGCACCTTGCGAATCACCAGGGCGACCTCGGCATCAATCTGCGACAGGCTGCCCGCGCCCAAATCGACGATATACAGCGCCACCGGCAGCAGCATCGCAATCGCCCAGCCGAGCACCAGACCTTTTGGCACCGGCAGCGCTGCGACGGCTTGTTGAACCGAGCCGACTGGATCGCGCAGCACGTTGGTCGTGACGCTGATGCCGCGCTCGATGCCTTCGCCGATCTTTTCCGGGATTTTTGCGGGGAGACTTGCCAGCTCCGCCAGCCTGCCGCGTCGTCGCTGTCGCGATGCGTTCTTGGCCGTCGACGGTCGAGCCAGCTTTCCCGTCGGGACGCGACCACTCACCGGGAGCTTTCGCGGATTCGAAACGGGAAGATACGATCCCGATGTGGTCACGCCTCGTCGACGAGAACCCGATCGCGGTCGTGAGTCAACGCCGGGCTGCGACGAAGAGACTCCGTCGTCCGATGGACCGTCTGGTCTGTCCGGCTTATCGCTCACGGCACCGATTCTAGTGCTAGTTGGCTACGCTGACGACGTTCAGCTCGCGAATGACTGTCACCTTGATCTGTCCGGGGAAGACCAGGTTGTCGCTGATTTTTTGAGCCAGCTCGGTGGCCATCAGGGCGGCGCGCAGATCGTCGACTTGGTTTTCTCTGACGTGAATGCGTAGCTCGCGACCGGCTTGTAGCGCATAGCAGCGATCGACGCCTTGCGAACCGAGCGCCAGCTTTTCCAGATCGTCGATCCGCTGGATATGGCTGCCTTCCTGTTCGTGCCGAGCGCCTGGACGACCGCCGCTCATTGCGTCCGACGCTGCGACGATCAGTGCATACGGAGAGTTAAACGGCTCATCGAGATGGTGCGCGCCGATGGCATTGGCAACTTGCTCTGACTCACCGAGACGACGCGCATAGTCCGCGCCGATGACCGCGTGGCTTCCGTCGATGGCATGCGTCAGCGACTTGCCGATGTCATGCATCAGTGCCGCTCGTCGGGCAATCTTCATATCCAGTCGCAGCTCTGCCGCCAGCATTCCACACAGGAACGCGGACTCGACGGCATGCTTCCACTGATTTTGACTGTACGACGTGCGGTAGTTCAGCCGACCGACGAGTCGAACGATGTCGGGATGCGCCCGAGGAATTTCCAGCTCTTTGAACGCGCGACGACCCAATTCCACCGTTTCTCGATCCAGGTCTTCCGCCAGTCCCGTGGCAATGCGACGGACCGAGTCTGGATCGTTGCGATTGCCCATCTTGATAAGCCGCGCCAGCGTCCGACGCGCAATCTCGCGACCGAAGCTGTCTTGTCCTTCCAGACGCACTGAGTTTCTGTCGTCGCTGATGGTCAGCTTGATGTTGGCCACTTCGCCAATCACCGCCATGATGTCGGCCCCGTCGCCAAACACGCGATCGAGAATGTCAGTCGGAATCGGCAGCGTCGACAACAGTCGCTCGGTCAGATAGTGACCTTCGTAGCGCTGGCTGGTTACTTCCAAGAGCCGTCGCGCACGTCCCGCCACTTCGGCGCTGTTTTGACCTTGCTCTAGCTGACGGACGCGATCGGCACCAGCGGCGCGTGCCTGCTCGGTCCATTCCAGGATCAGACGCGACTTGGTGTCGGCAAACGTCTCTCCCGCCTGCTTTTGAAGCTGCTCGCTCGTCTGCTGAATCAGTGCCGAGCGACGATCTTGCGCCGCTTTTTGCCTCGCCTGAAGCAGCGAGAGGTTTCGCTCTCTCTCGACGAGCGTCGCGATCTTGGCTTCCAGCTGCTGCTCGGTCCGCGCGAGGGTCTGGTCCCACGATGCAACTTGCTGCTGCCCTCGCTTGAGAAGTTCCCGTCGCTGCTGTAGCTCTCGCTCGCCTTGTTGCTGGCGCTTTAGCTTTTGCTCTGCTGCGTCGGTGCGTGCTTGGGTCAGCTGTCGCTCCGCTTGCGTCCGTGCTTCGTCGACCAGTTCAGCCGCGCGCTCTTTGGTCTGCTGAAGCAGACGATTACACTCGGCAAGCCGCTGGTTCCGCAGGATCACGCAGACCGCAGCACCGAGAACAAGCGACAAACAGACGAAAAGTGGCGTCACGATCTGCAATCTTTGCCGTCGATTGGCTGAACCGTCAAGCCCACGTTCCTCGAGATACGCGGTTTTCGGTTCTGGCCTTGACGCGAAGGCTCTGCTTGTGGCACACAGGCGCCGACTTTGCGGTCGAACCGACCGACGGGGAATTGCTATGAACCCAAAGCGCAGCGTATCCAAGCAGACCAAATATCTGTTCGTGACCGGCGGTGTGGTGTCGTCGCTCGGCAAGGGCCTCGCCTCCGCGTCCATCGGTGCTCTTCTCGAAGCCCGCGGCCTCAAGGTTGCGATTCAGAAGCTCGATCCGTATATCAACGTCGACCCGGGCACGATGAACCCGCTGCAGCACGGTGAAGTCTTCGTCACGGAAGACGGCGCTGAGACGGACATGGATCTGGGGCACTACGAGCGCTTCATCAGCGCGCAGATGTCCCGTCGCAACAACTTCACCACCGGCCAGGTCTATGAGTCGGTGATTCGCAAAGAGCGCAAGGGCGAATACCTGGGCGCGACGGTTCAGGTCATTCCGCACATCACCGACGAGATCAAAGGCAACGTCGTCGCGTGCGCCGAAGGTCTGGATGTCCTGATTGTGGAAGTTGGTGGTACCGTCGGTGACATTGAGTCGCTCCCGTTTCTGGAAGCGATTCGACAGCTTCGGCATGAAGTCGGAACCGGCAACTCGGTGGCGCTGCATCTGACGCTGGTTCCGTACATCGCAGCGGCGGGAGAGCTAAAGACCAAGCCGACGCAGCACTCGGTTCAGAAGCTTCGTGAGATCGGTATTTCGCCCGACATGCTGCTGTGTCGCTGCGATCGTCCGATTCCCGAGGGACAGAAGAACAAGATCGCGCTGTTTTCGAACGTCCCGCAAGACGCGGTGTTTACGTCGCAAGATGTCAGCACCGTCTATGCGCTGCCGCAGCATCTTCATCAGCAAGGGCTCGACGACAAGCTGTGTGAACTGCTGAACATTTGGTCGCGGGCTCCGTCGCTGGATGAGTGGCATCGCATCGTCGAGCGCGTGACCAAGCCGGCGCATGAAGTCACGATCGGTATCGTCGGGAAGTACGTGGATCTCGTCGAGTCCTATAAGAGCCTGCACGAAGCGCTGATTCACGGTGGCATCGCGCACAACTGTCGAGTCAAGCAGCGCTACATCGACGCAGAGGAAGTAGAACAAAAGGGCGCAGCGCACTTTCTGACCGACGTGGATGCGATCCTGGTTCCTGGTGGATTTGGAAAGCGTGGCGTCGAAGGCAAGATCGCGGCGGTCAACTATGCGCGGGAAAAGCAGCTGCCGTTTTTTGGAATCTGCCTCGGGATGCAGATCGCGGTGATTGAGTACGCGCGCAACGTGCTGGGACTTCACGACGCAAACTCACTGGAGTTCGACGAGAAGTCACCGCATCTGGTGGTTGATCTGATGAACGATCAGCGCACCGTCGAAAACATGGGCGGAACGATGCGGCTCGGCAAGTATCCGGCGAAGCTGAAGGTCGGGACGCTGGCGCACCAGATCTACGGCAGCGAGCTGATTTCCGAGCGACACCGTCACCGCTTTGAGGTCAGCAACGTCTATCGCGAGCGGCTTGATCAGGCTGGCTTGGTGCTGTCTGCGCTCTCTCCCGACGGACATCTCGTCGAGATGGTGGAAATTCCTGGGCATCCGTACTTCGTTGGCTGCCAGTTCCATCCCGAGTTCAAGAGCCGTCCGACGGAGCCGCATCCACTGTTCCGAGAGTTCGTTGGCGCGGCGCTTTCGCACAAGCAGACCCGCGCGTAGTCGTCCGTAGAAGGCTCGTCAGCGAAACGTCACGCTCGACTGAGCCTTCGTCAGCTTGATGCTGAGTGTGCCGCCTCGTTCTTTGGACCAAGTAAAGCCACTGCTCTGCATATCGAGATCGGGACTTGTGGCGACGCGTAAAAGCGTCTCTGTCCCTGCTCGTACTTGCGTGGGCTCGACGGGAAGCGGGCTGACCTGCAGCACCAATCCTTGCGCAAACACCGATCCTGAGACGGCAGAAATCGTCTGGGTGCGCGGGTCGTATCCAAGTCGTGTTCCGTCGTAGACCACAAACTGCGAAGGCTGTTCGCCCGGAACCATGAGCACCCAGAGCAGCCCTGGCTGATTGGCAAACGACTCGACGCTGGCATCGGTCGTCGGTGACAGCGTGTCGATGGTCGGACGCAGCATTGGAACAATCGCTCCCGCGCGCACAAACAGCGGCAGCTTGTGAAGTGGCGCCGATACCTCGACGGTGCGCTCGCTGAGGCCAGCGAAGATCTCACCGCTGACAAAGTCGATCCAGGTTCCGGGGGGAAAAAGGACGCTGCGACGGACGGCTCCGCGTGTCATGACGGGCGCAACCAGCAGATCATCACCAAACAAATATTCGTCGCTGGGATGTGACGTCAGACGAGGATACGCGAGCCCAAGCGGACGCTGAATCGGTCGTCCCGTCTGCGCAATCGACTCAGCGAGCGTCCACTCATACGGAAACAGCCGCAGGTGCAGGCGCGCAAACTCTCGATACAGGTCGAGCGTCTGCGTGTCGCGTCCGTTTTCGGGCGTAAATTCCCACGGCGGCTGGCTGGTCGAGTCGCCAACCTGCATCACCGACGACAGCGCTGTCTGCTGGAACCAGCGAATGTACAGCTCTTTGTCGGGCGGACCGTGACGGTAACCGCCCGTGTCGGAGCCAAAGAATGGGAACCCAACCACGCCCAGGTTCAAGCCCATGACCACCGTCGCTGGCAGGCCGCCGACTCCGAGCACCGTCTTGCCGTCTCCGCTGCGTAGGTTCTCTCGGTAGCGTGTAAAGGTTGCGTCCATGTCGCCAGGCCAGATCACCGAGACATGTTTCTGATCACCGAAGCGACCCGTTCGACAGAGCAGGAATCCACCGTCAGACGGAAGCAGCTCCGCGTAGGCTCTGTGATAGAGCAGCTGATACGTGTGGTGCATCGTTCGCTCGTCGCTGCCATCGGAAAATCGCCAGCCCGTGCGTGCGCTGCCAAGGCCAACCATCACGTCTTCGCCGTAGTCGAGCTTGAAGCCTTCGATCCCGAGCTTGATGTAGCGTCCGACGCGGTCTTTCCACAGAGCGACAGCCTCGGGATTCGTAAAGTCGATCGGCTCGCTCCAGCGATTGAGCAGCACGCCCGTCGCTTTGGGAAACAGTCCGCGTCGCGTGGCCTCGGCAAGGTCTGGACTTCCCGGTTCCAAATACGGTGCATGCCACAGCGAAAGCCGCAGTCCCGCCGCGTGAATCTTCGCAATCATCGTCTGAGGATCGGGAAAGCGCGCTTTTTCAAAGTCGAAGCTGTTGACGAAGCTGGCATACGGTCTGTCGATCCAGATCGCGCTTGTTGCCAAGTCCAGGTCGCGAATTTTGCGAACGTCGTCGAGAACCTGCGCTTGATCCTTGTTTTCGTTGCGCCAAATCCACGGTCCGAGCGCCCACTTCGCAGGCTTTTGCGGCTGTCCCGTGATCTCGTAATAGCGTCCGGTGATGTCGATGGGCTCGTCGGCAGCGAGTAGGTGAAAGCGCAGTCCGTTTTGGCTGTCTTCGCCGGTGCCAAAGGTGGTTTCCAAAAGGTCCGGCTGCTTGTTTGCGACGGCAAAGACGCCGGGGCGACGACTTTCCACAAACAGGCCCCAGCCGCGCGTTCCAATCAACAGCGGAATCGGCACGCGCAGCTCGTTGCTCTTCGACTCGAGCACATCGACCTCTTGCTGCATCGGACGGACCTTGCCGCGATGGTTGACTTCGTCGGCGAATCCTCCGAGTCCGTAAAACGCTTCGCTTGTGTCGACGCGCGGACGTAAGCGAAGGTAGGCGACAGGGCGCTCACTGCGCACCTTGGGGGACAAGGTCGCCACAAAGCGACCGGGACCGCTGCGCTCGATGTGTACGCTGGCAAGCTGTCCGTCGCTGAGCGTGATCGCGAGATCAATCTGCGTGTCGCTTTTTGCTGCGAGTGCAACCGATTCGGCGTGATGCCAGATGAGGTCAGCGGGCTCTCCGGCGGACAGCACATCGTCGCCATATTCCAGCCAGTACGGATCGAAGCTGGCGCGCGCATCAAGCTGGGCGACCGTTGCGACCTGCCACGCGTCCGCTGGAAAGCGCAGCAGCTCCACTTCTTTTTGCAGAAGCCGGAGCGTTGTCGTCGCTGGCTCAAACTCGACTGCGTAGTCTCCGTCGATGATGCGAACCGGATCAGCCACCTGTTCACCGCAGCCGACGAGCGTGAGCAGCATCAGCCAAGGCAGGCTGGGAACCCGCGCCTTCCGCAGCGGTCTGAAGGGCGTAACGGAAAGCGGCTGACCGTGTCGTGCCAGGTGGGAGCGATTCATGTCCGCAGCAAACCACGACCGCCAGGGCCCGCGAAAGGTTGTGTACTATGGGAAGTAAGATTCAACGAGGAGCCTCTGTGATTGGGATGTCTCGTATACAGGTCTGGCCGCTTGGGCTGGGACTGCTTGGTCTGTCGGCGTGTGCGACGCCGGTGAAGCTGGTTCACGACGCGGCGATCTTGCCGTTGCGCTCGGTGCGACTGTATGAAACCGGCATTGGCTACTTCGAGCGAGCCGGGACGCTGGGCTCGCGCTCGACGGTGCTGCCGGTTCCAGCGGGACACATCGATGACGCGCTCAAGACCATGGTGGTGCTGTCGCGGGATCAAAAGACGCGCGTTCACGGTCTGGAGTTTGCGAGCAGCGTCAGTCCCGGGATGGGTCGCGCGCTGGCTGGGCTGACGCCGTCCGTCGATGATCCGATCGATTTCCAGAGCCTTCTGCGAACCTGCAAAGGCGGCGAGGTCGAAGTTCGCGTGGGAACGCAGCTGGTGAGCGGGCGGCTCATCGACATCGTCGGAAAGTCGTCAGATCCTGCGCCCGCGTCGAAGAGCGATGAGGACGAAAGCAAGCCGACGGAAAAAGCGACTTCGTCCGTCGTGGCAGAACAGGCGCTGCTGCTGCTGTCGAACGCGGGAGAGCTGCTTCGTCTGCCGATTCGTCAGGTTGCGTCGGTGCGTCCGCTTGATCCGTCGTTTGCGCCTCGGCTACGGACCGCGCTGGATGCCACGTCACAGCGAAGCGCCAATGCGCAGCGTCTGATTCGACTGCTCAGTCGCGACGGAGGTCCAGTTACGATTGGCTACGTCGCTGAGTCGCCGCTGTGGCGCGTCACGTATCGCTTGGTCGTCAGCGACAGTGGTCGCGGTGGCGTGCTGCAAGGCTGGGCGCTGATTCACAACGACACCGACGAAGACTGGCAAAACGTCCAGGTTCACTTGGTCAATGGGCGTCCCGACTCGTTTCTGTTTCCACTGGCTGCGCCTCGCTATTCGCGACGGACGCTGATTACGCCGGACAATCAGCTCTCGACGGTGCCGCAGCTTCTGGGTCGAAGTCCCGATCAGATGTGGGGCGATCACGTCGGCGACAGCTTCGGCGAAGGTGGACTTGGGCTGTCTGGCGTTGGAATGGGCGGCGGTGGCAGCGGTGAAGGCTCGATTGGACTCGGCTCGATCGGAACGATTGGACACGGCTCAGGCTCGGGAAGCAGCTCGGCAACGGGCTCCAGCTCACTGCTGCAAGTGGGCAACCTGGCTGCCGTCGCCAAGTCGAGCGGCGTCGAGGCGGGTGCGCTGTTTACCTATTCGCTCGGCGAGCCGCTGGAGCTGCGCGCGCATGGCTCGGCGCTGGTTCCGTTTGTGCAAGAAGCGCTGGAAGTCGAAACGATTACGTTTTTGTCGTCGCCGGGAGAGTCAGCGCGGAGCGGTCTGCGGCTGCAAAACTCGACGAGACAGACGCTTCCGGGCGGTACGCTGGCGGTGCTGGGCGACGGTGGGCTGCTTGGTGAGTCGGCGCTGGAGCGGCTCAAGCCAGGGGAGCGACGCTTCATTCAGTACGGCGTCGAGCTGGATGTCGAGGCGACGCGGGTCAAGCAGACGCAAAAAGAAGATCCGCAGCGTGTGACCTTTGATCACGACAAGCTCGAAGAGCACTTTCTGCGACGACGTGATCAGCTCTTGCGGGTTGAAAATCGCAGCGCGCAGGCTCGGCAGCTGTATCTCGGGCTCGGACTGGCGGCGAACTCGCAAGTGCAGGGCGCGGATCGGCTGGACTTTGACTCGGAAAAATCGTCGCCGGTTGCGATCTTTGAGCTGGCTCCGCAGAGCAGGGCAGAGCGACCGCTTACGACGATTGAAGGCTTGGCGCGTCGGTCGGAGCTGCGCGCGATTCAATCGAATCGACTTCAGCAGCTTTCGACGGCAAGCAGTGTTCCGCAGGCTGAGCGCGCCATCTTGAGCGAAGCGTATCAGCGTCAGAAAGAGCTAGAGGACGCGAGCAAAGAAGCCGACAAGGTTCGCGCCGAGCTGAAAAAGACCGAAAAAGAGCTGGAGCGACTGCAAGAGCACCTCAAAGCGCTCGGCAAAGACAGCGGAGCAGGGCCCGATGGCAACCCGCTGGTGCGTCGAATCTTGGAATCGGAAGATCGGCTCTCGACGGCGCAGAAGCGACTGGAAGGGCTGGATGCGGACTTGGAACGGCGACGAGATCTGGTGCGGAAGGTGCTAGAGCGTCTGCCAAAGAGCAAAGACAAGGCGAGCGGATCGTAGCGTCGTCAGATATCACTCGGAACGTACTTCAGTCAGCGCGTTCCGAGGCTGCGCGAGCTGTTAGCGACTCAGTCGGCCTTGTTTGTCGACCTGCGCGTCGATGCCCAGATCGTCGATGACACGCTCGACCGACGAGCGATCCGAAACACTCAGTCCTGCGTCGGCCATTCCTTCGACGATGCGGATCTTGATGCGGCGGCTCTCTTCGGTCTTGCTGAGCAGCAGCTTTGTGAGCGGCTCGGCGACCACCTCTGGCTGGCCTTGGTGAAGCAGCGCTTCGACCGCTTTGAAGCGCACACCCTCGTCGATGTCTTCCAGGTATTGCAGTAGCAGCGCGGCAATCGCTGGATCGCGATGTTCCCCCATGAAGTGAACGAGCTGGGTCTTTTTGCCGGGATCACGCACATAGCTGTTGTCGTTTTGCTCGCACAGCACCCGCAGCGTCTCGCGGAGGTCATCACCCTTGGCGATCTGTTCCAGCACGCGAAGTGCCCAGCCAAGCGTGTCGCTTTCCTTCATGTACTTGCGCAGCGCCGGCAGGACCTTCGTCCCCATCGCAGCCAGCTCGTGGTAAATCCACTCTTTCTCTTGCTCGTCCTCGATGGTCTTGTCGTAGACGAAGCTAAAGCGGCGCAGTAGACCAATGATGGCTTCTTGGCTGCCATCGTCGCGGAGCAGCTCCAGCGCACGGAATCGATCGGGGGACTGCGCATGCTTGTCGCTCGCGCGCTGAATCATCTTCTGAAGGTTGCGGGCTTGCCGTCCTTCTTTGGTGAAAAAATCTGCCAGGCCCAAAGTCAGTACCTCGTTCCTCTACCAGATAAGACCGCGCCTCTTCTTGCGCTAGGGCACGGGCAACTTTTTGTGGGGATTTGACCGCGTACTTTGTACGCTCCGTCGAGAGTGCTGCTACTTGCACAGCTCCATCCCGCGTTGTGCCTCGGGATTGGAGCTGTTCGGTCCGTTGAGAACCTTGGTGTAGTAGATGCGCGCTTCTTTGCAGTTCTTCTGCTTGTAGTAGGCCTTCCCGAGGAGCAGATAGACATCCTGGCTCGTGGCCTTGTTCTTGAGCGCCGCTTTGCCCCACTTGATGGCTTCACCGTAGCGGCCTCGTCCAAACTCTGCTTCGCCCATGCAGGCCAGCGCCAGACCGCGAATCTGCGCATTTCCCGCCGCTGCGTAGCACAAGTTGAACGCGACTTCGTTACGGCTCGCGTTGATGGCCAAGCGACCTTCTTCAATCTTTCCAAGCGCCGCCGAGCGATCGATAAACGGCGGCATCGTCAGCGTTCCCAGCTTCTTGCTGCCGTCGCCGTCCTCTTTGTCCTTCTTGGGCGGCTGAACTTTGGTCGGGTTGGGATCGACGCTCACCGGCGGTTTGGTCGACGAACCCGCGTCGGGCGGACTGGTTTGTGGCTGCACCACCACGACGGGCACCTGTCCCGCATCCTGCGTCTGTGGCGTCACCACCTTGACGGGACCTGCGTCGGGCTGCGGCTTCGGCGGAGGCTGCGTCAGTACCCAATACATCGTCGCAAACAGCCCAATCAGACCGCCCGCCAGCGCAATTCCACCGACGATGATGGTTCGCTTTCCGCCCGGCTCCGGCTTGGCCGTCGGAATGTCCGTCGCTGACTTGCTCGGAGGCGGACGGCTCGGTACAAGCAGCACACCCGCCATGATGTCCGACAGGATCCGCTGCATCTCGGCGGCTGCGTCGGCCATGCTCTGCGGACGGGCTTCCACCGTGCGCGCCAGCATTCGCATCACCAGCTTCGCCATCGCGTCGGGAACATCGGGCCGCAGGCTGGCGATCTCGACCGGATCTTCCGTCGCCTTGCGGATGAGGATGTCCATCATGTTCGCACCCGCAATCGGGGCCTTGCCGGTGAGCATTTCGTACAAGATCGCGCCGAGTGAGTACACGTCGCTGCGCGCATCGGCACCTTTGCCGGCGGCTTGCTCGGGCGCCATGTACTCGGGCGTGCCCATCGCCATGCCCGGCGTCGTCAGCTTCTGCTCTTTGGAGTCTTCCAGCGACTTGGCAATGCCGAAGTCGAGCACCTTGACGAAGTCTTTGGTCCCGTCGCGGTGAATCAGGAAGATGTTCTCAGGCTTCAGGTCGCGATGGATGATGTTGCTCTGGTGTGCCGCCGACAGCGCCTGGGCAACCTGCGAGCCAATCGCCAGTGCATCCGTCACTGGCAGTCGCTTGTCCTTTTGCAGTCGCTGCGCGAGGTCGATTCCTTCGAGCAGCTCCATCACAAAGTAAAACGAGCCGTCGATGGTGGTGCCGCTGTCGGTGACTTCGATGATGTTCGGATGTCCGATCCGCGACGCAGCCCGCGCTTCCATCCGAAACCGTGCGACGACTTCCGGCGTGCGCGAGTAGACCGGATGCAAGATCTTGATCGCGACTTTGCGACCAATCTCCGTGTGTTCTGCCTCGAAGACGCGACCCATGCCGCCTTCGCCGATCTTGCGCAAGATTCGCCAGCGCTCGATCACCGTGCCGAGCATCTTCCCGGTGTCGTACGCCGAGAGATTTTCTAGCACCTGACTCGGGATTTCGCCTTCGCGTAGCTTTCCCTTGTCACCCGCCGACGGATTTTCAATCTCTTTTAAGATATCCGCCCGTCGCTGTGCCTTCTGCTCTGCCGCTTCCCGCTCGCTCTGCGCTTGCTTTTGAACCGCCTGAAGTCGCTCGTGGACATTTTCGAGCAGATCTTGCCGCTGCCGTCGCTCGCGCTCGATGTCTTCATCGAACAGATCGGCCATAAAGGCCTTCACCCGCTCGGAGTCCGTCGCGACATAGTCTCGGTTCGACGCCAAAAAGGCCGTCAGATCCGCGCGGAACTGCTCTCCCGTCGCATAGCGCTCGTCGGCATTCTTCGCCAGCGCTTTGAGCACAATCTTATCGAGCATCGCCGGCACACGCGGCGCACGCAGCGACGGAGGATCAATCAGCGGATTGCGCACCCGCTCGATCAGCTCGTGTCCTTCGGCGCCATGCTGCGGAAACAGCTGCCTTCCCGTCAGCAGCTCCCACAGGATGATGCCCGCCGCGTAGATATCGGTTCGTCCGTCGATCGGCTCGCCGCGCGCTTGTTCCGGCGACATGTACGACACCTTGCCGTAGATGATGCCAGCGGCGGTCTTTTCCAGCTTCAGCGTCGAGCTGGCCAGACCAAAGTCCGTGAGCTTCACTTCTCCGTTGAAGCTCACCAGCACGTTCGGCGGCGAGACATCGCGGTGAACCAGCTTGATGTTGCCGAAGTTGTGCGCGTAGTGAAGTCCGCGTGATAGCTCTCGAGCGATATGCACCGCAACGTCGACGGGAAATGCAATTCCCTTTTTCGCACAGCGATTCCAGACCGCTCGCAGGTCTTTCCCGTCGATGTAGTCCATCGCCAGGTACAGCTCGGACTCGACCATGCCTGCATCGAACACCGGCACCAAGTTGCCGTGAGACAGGCGCACCACGACCTTGGCCTCGTCGCGGAACCGATTGACGTATTCCGGATCCGCAAGGTGCGGCAGCACCGTCTTGATGACGCACAGCCGCTCCATTCCGCGATCACCGACGCAGGACAGATAAAGAGCACCCATTCCACCCTGAGCGAGCGGTGAGAGCAGCGTGTACCGACCGAACGGTCGCGGGAACTTATCGGCCACAGTCGTTGCTCCATCCTAACACATGGAAACTGGCATCTCTCGACCTGTCGCACTGCCTATCGTCGCGAATCTGCGGGAGGATTTGTCCGACATACGGACAACGTCCGAAACTCGGATGCTCGAAATAACGATTGATACGTGACATTCCGTCGCTGCGCTCAGAAATCAAACCTGGCATGCGTGATGCAAGTGCCCTGTGGATATGAATGGCCTGTTGATTGCAAACCAGCTTCTTTCTGCGGTGGATCGTTTGATGGATCAGGTGGTGGATGATGCCGTTTTACACGACGGACTGGGACGAGAGCGCCAGCGTCTGGTGGCCTGCATCGAACATCACTTTGGCTACTCGGTCTCGTCTGCACGGCTACAGCGTCGGCTGCATCGCTATCGGCGCAAGCTCTGTGCGCGGCCAAGTGTCAGGCTCGGCTGTTATCGCGCGCTGGCGCTTGGACTTCTGTCCAGTCAGCGCTTCGACGTGCTGATGCTGCTGTATCGGCGCGCAGTGGCTCGTCACGATCACAGTGGCTCTTCGTCGGAAACACCGACATCTTCTTCGCCTGGTTCGTCCAGTGGAGCCGGGCTCGGTGACAGCACTGGGGCCGCGTCGCCACTGCTGCGAATGAACTTGAGCAGCACTTCGACGATCTGCGCCTGAAGCTGACGCACTTGCGGAAGACGCTTGGGCCGGAATCCTTCGACGAAGATAGTGAACACCAAGACGCCGGGATGTGAGCCCACATACCCGGACAGCACCGATACGCCATTGAGCGTTCCGGTCTTGCCTCGGACTAGGCCATGACTCTGTCCTCGAAAGCGATAGTGAATTGTTCCATCGATCCCACCGACGGCCAGCGACTGGATAAACTCCGGTCCAAGCTCCAGGCTGTGATACAGCTTCAGCAGCAGCTTGCCGACGTCGATGGGCCGAACGCGGTTTTCGTAGGTCAGTCCCGATCCGTTCACGAGCCGCAGTCGCTCCGGTTGAAACCCAAGCGGAACCAGCCACTCACTGACTGCCTTTGCGCCTTTTTCCAGGCTCTGGGGCAGCCCAAATCGCACCGCACCGAGCGTCTTCCACACCACATCAGCGACGAAGTTGTTGCTGTCTTTGTTGACCACTCGGCAGATTTCCGAAAGCGGCAGCGAGCGATGCTCTGCGATAAGCCGCAGCGGCCCTGTGGGCGTCGGACCGATTCGAATCGTGCCGTTGTGACGGATGCCTGCGTCCTTCAGTACCGTCGTCAGCGTCGCAATGATCCACTCACGAGCGTCGGGAATTCGCTTCTTGACCGAGGCTGCGCTGCGCTTGCTGCCGATGCGACCGCGAACCTCAATAACCAAGTGATCGTCTTTGCGGTGCGAGTCCACCGTCAGCTTGGCTTTTTTGCCTGCGACGGTCCTTACCGAGCTTCTCAGCACAAAGTACGGCGACGACGGCTCCAAGGTAACTCGTGCGCCTCGTCCAACGCTGCTCGGGGTCACACGGACCCGATAGGCATCGCGATTGAGCATCAGTGCGCCGCCGCCTTGGCCTTTTGCTGGCTCGGTGCTTTCCATGCTGGCTTCATCGCGAAACTGACCGTCGAGAACAATGTCTCCGTCGATTTGCTGAATGCCATGGCGAGCGAGGTCACGGACAAGCTCCGCCAGATCGGCTGGCTGCAGCGACGGATCACCGCTTCCCTGCAAGAACAGATCACCTTTGAGCGAACCCGTCGGTGTTTCGGTGAGCGCGGCTGCCTTTTGACCCCACAGCGAGGTGCGAAACCGAAAGTCCGCTCCGAGTACCGACAGGGCCGCTGCCGTCGTAAAGATCTTGGTATTCGACGCTGGATTGAACGGAGCGTCGGAGTTGAGAGAGAAGACCTCTTCTCCGCTGCGGGCATCGTGAACCGTCATGCCAACCCGCAGCTTTCCAAGCAACGTTCGGTGCGTCAGATCGCGGAGCTTGCTTCGCAGGTTCTCTGCGTGATTCAAAAGTCCGCTTCCAGTCAGTGCTTCGACGGTCGACGACGAAGCTGGATGCTCTGGCTGACTGCGAGCATGCGACGACGCGGGATGGACTGCGCAACAAAGCAGCGGCCCAAAGAGCCAAGATGCCCAGCGAAGTCGTCGTCGCACGCGTTCCGTCATCCCTATGCCGATAGCTTGTGCTCCAGTTCGAGGGACGCAAACTTGCTTGTCTCGTTGCTGAAGTCCAGAAACAAAAGGTACGCCGCTACTTCGCGGTGGTCAAAGGTCGGGTGGGCCAGCATCAGCTTTCCGGCGGCAACCAGCTTGTCTTCCGGCACGTCTTTCATGAAATCGGCATCGGTCAGGCCTTTTTGGTGCTCGACTCCGACGGCATCAAGGAAGGCCGTGAGCAGCTCGCTCTTGGTTTGCCGCAGCCACTCGAACATCATCACCTTACAGCCCGGCTTGCCTGCGAGCACCGACGACCACAGCCGCTTGGCCCACTCTTCATTGCGCTTTTTCAAGCTGGTCTGGTGGGCTTGCCGCGTCGCAGTCAGGCCAATTTCCATCAGCGAGGCTTTCATGGCCGCGCTGCTGAGCGACAGGAACATCTCTTTGAACTTGGGCTCGCCAAGACGCTTGCAGATTTCGTGGGGTGCTAGGCTCACAGGAATCTCCTCTAATCGCTGCGGCGCATTGGGGATTTGCCCGACGGCAAGTGCCGCCGCAGAATGGGCGTTTATCGCCTCAACTTCGTTCATCGTCAAGAGCCGCGGCTTCGGTCTCGCTTGGTTGAGGCCGCGATTACGGCTTGGCCAGCCCTGGCGCTTGATTCGTCGCTGCTGCTTGGCTGGTTGCTCGTGCGTTCGCCGAATCGGCATCTTTTGCGCAGCGAAAGCCAATGTCTCCGTCCCGATAGTCGAGCGGAAGTGCCAGCCGATCGGCGGTTCGAGGCAGTCCGAAGATCGAACAGCAGCCACCACCGCGCAGGACGCGCAGCTTGTCTGTGCTGGTTCCGCGCACGACTCTTCCGTCCGAGCGCAGATAGGCATCGCGCTGGTAGCTGTCTTGCGTCCATTCCCAGACGTTGCCAGCCATGTCCAAGACTCCATACGGCGATGCTCCCGACGGATACAATCCGACCACGACCGGCTTGCCCGGTGCGCCTTCTTCGGCACAGCGACCATCCATCGAGAAGTTTCCGAAGTTGCCGCGCTGACAGGAAAACTCGTTGCCCCACGGATAGCGTCGTCCGTCCTGGCCCCGAGCTGCTTTTTCCCACTCCGACTCGCTCGGCAGACGCTTGCCTGCCCATTGGCAGTACGCGACGGCTTCTTGCCAGCTCACTTGGGTGACCGGCAGCTTCGCGCTGTTCTTCCCGCTCGATCCGGCAATCGCAGGACAGGCTTTGGCTGCGACGCACTCGCTGTATTGCTCGACGGTAACTTCCGTTCTATCGATGGCAAAGGCAGCCAGGTTGATTCTCGCTGTCGGCTTTTCGTCGGGATCTCCCGATTCGTCACCACGCACAAAGGGTCCGGCTGGCACCGCAATCATGGTCGTCGGGACAGGGAAGATTGCCGTCCCAAAAAGAAGCGCAGACAATGCAGACAGCCACGGAATCATCGGGCCTTTTTGACCGTACTTTGGGTGAGTCGCAAGCGAATTATGTCTAGGCGGCGAGGGCGATCATGACGCGCAGTTCCTTTTTGAATCGACCCGAGGCGACGCGACCGCGTGAGCGACTGATGTATCTGGGGGCAGAGCAGCTGAGCGACGAAGAGCTGCTGGCCTTGGTGCTGGGCTCGGGGGCCGCGACACCGCTTGCCAAGCGACTCCTCGACGCGGCGGGTGGTACGCATGGTCTGCGTCGCTCGGGTCATCAAGCGCTGTGTGCTCTCGCTGGTGTTGGTCCTGCGAAGGCCTGTCAGATCAAAGCCGCGCTGGAGCTGGGACGACGCGCGCTCACGCAAGAGCCGCTACTCGGAATGCAGGTGCGTGCTCCGTCGGACATCGTCAGCGTCATTGGGGCTGAGCTTGGTCAAGCGGAGCAAGAGTCGATTCACGTCTTCGGCCTCGATGCTCGTCATCGCATTCGCTGTCGTCACGTTGCAGCCGTGGGTCAAGTCGATCGCGTGGTGGTGAGCCTGGCGGATGTCTTTCGCCCGCTGATTCGAGAAGGGATGGCTGCGCTCATCGTGGCGCACAATCATCCGAGCGGCGAGGCCAGTCCGAGTGAAGAAGATGAGCGTCTGACGCTCAAGCTGGCGCAGACCGGAATCATGCTGGGCATTCCTCTTCTCGATCACGTCATCGTCGCGCGAACAGGCTTTTATAGCTTTGCCGACCATGGCTTGCTCAGCTCGCCACTGGCACTACCCAGCGTGGGCTGCCTGCGAGGAGACGACGCAGCGAGTGGTCGGCTGGAAAACGAACGCTTGAAAACCGGACGAGCTTCCGCATAAGGTGCGCCCTCGTGAACCCCCTGATCATCGGTGTGGCGGGTGGAACTGGCTCAGGCAAGTCCACCGTGGCGGCCAAGATCGTCGAGGGCCTCCCTGTGGGAAGCGTCGTTACCCTCGATCACGATAGTTATTACCGGGATCGCTCGGACCTAACCCAAGCGATGGCGGAACAGCTGAACTATGACCACCCGGACTCGCTCGAGACGGACTTGCTGGTTCAGCAGCTTCGTCGCTTAAAGCAGGGCCAGGCGATCGACATGCCGCAGTACGACTTCAAGACGCACTCGCGGCTCAAGACTCGTCGTCGAGTGGAGCCAGCGCCCGTCATTGTCGTCGAAGGCATCCTGCTGTTTGTCGAGCCGGATCTGCGTGCGCTGCTTGACATCAAGCTGTTCGTTGACACCGACGCGGACATTCGGATTTTGCGACGGATTCGGCGCGATCTGGAGCAGCGTGGACGCACCTTTCAGTCGATTCGCGAGCAGTACTACAAGACCGTTCGGCCCATGCATCTCCAGTTCGTCGAGCCGTCGAAGCGCTGGGCCGATCTGATCATTCCCGATGGCGGAGAAAACCGCGTCGCGCTCGATATGGTCATCGGTCGCATGCGGCACTATCTGTCCGATACGCTGCGCAATCCCATCGCGACGGAAGACGGCGAGCGTCGCGTCGCACACTGCTAAGCCTTCGACGGTACCTCGTCGGCTGTTTGGGCTTGGCTGTGTATTCGTTTGGTGCTTATGCGTAGTTGGCGAGCAGTCCGGCGGCGAGTGGATGAGCGACGGCTGCTGTGGCTTGTCGAAGCGCTGCTCGATCAAGCTCGACGCGCTGAAGCTGAACGCTAAGCTCGCCTGCTTCCACCGAGACAATCGCGTACTCGGCATGAGCCAAGACGCGCGGTGCTTGTCCGTTTGCGAACTCGCGAAACGGCATGCCGACGCTGCCGGGATTGAC
>ERZ724526.30-NODE-30-length-63299-cov-6.591803_pt1 | contig 63299 bp, 53 predicted proteins | sample MGYA00376059_ERZ724526 | MGnify/ENA primary metagenome ERZ724526 (study PRJEB28724, sample SAMN07190883) | activated sludge metagenome | isolation source: activated sludge of sewage treatment plant in Hong Hong | place: Hong Kong | collected 2016-03-17 ...
CGACTCCCCTCAGCTCCACATCAAAACCCCGTCGGTGAACGACTTTCACTGCGGGGTTTTTTTATGCCCAAAATCAGGCTGTGGACCACTTGTGGATCATGCGCAAGCGGCTTGTTGCCCTGGCTGCCCCGGCTTTCGATGCGTCGACCGCTTGGCGGATCTGACTCCGTTGTGCGCCACAGATTCGCGCCTACCACATCCATGTACTTCTATCACCTTGAATACAGGGCTGCTTGCTTGGGCTGAATGCAAGGTGATTGAGCCAAGCTTGAATTCGTGGCCGGTTGGCTGGGCTGAATGCAAGGTTGACCATGCGGCGTGACCAGCTTCATCAGCAGATCACCGACCGGCTTGAGAGCCCGCCTCCTCATCAAAACCCCGCTGAAGGTCGGTGGGAATCGCGACCGGCTCGTTGTCAGCTCGGCCCCTTGTCCGCGCGGCTTGACGGCGCTGCGCGTTCGTCAATAGGCTGTCAACATGACTTACCGTCTTCGGTATCTTCAGCACGACCTCGAACTCCCCGTGGGAGCGTTCCTCATCGGGCGCTCAGACGAGTGCCAGCTCTCTCTTGACGATCCGAATGTGAATCGTCGGCATGCGGTCTTGCACGTCCAGGCGGACGGCGTGTCGATTGCGGACCTGGGCAGTCGCACTGGGACCTTCGTCGGTGGTATCAAGATCGGCGCCGAAAATCACGCACTCAAGGGCGGCGATAAGATCGGAATCGGTGGCCAGGAACTGACGTTCTCGGAGGGCTGATCGCCGTCGGCTCGTTACGTTGCAGGGCCAACCGTGAATGTCCTAGCGCTTGCGGGCTGCGGGCTTGTCGATGATGCGGAAGGTGACGCGTACTTTTCCAGGGCCGAGCGAGCGACGCGCATCCATCGCCAGGATTTGATGATGAGTGGCTTCGTGCTCGGCGGCAAACGCCGCAATGAGCGCGCTCAGTTCCGCTTCCTTTTCAAACGCGAAGTCGTGGTTCAAAAGGACTTTTTCACTCTTCTTGGCCATCTTCGCTCACTCTCTGCGCGACACGTTCGGATGTGATCCTGACAGGATTCCTCATCGATCCAATAAGAGGCATACAATCTGCTTCATATTGGACTGAGTCCATCGATCGATTCACGGCTACTGCGGCTTTACAAACGTAGACTTCAGGAGCCCGCGAAAGCGCAGCGTCCAGTCCTTTGCATCTTGCAGATGTTGACCGCTGGGAAGCACCTGAACATAACGATCCATGATCGCAACTTGAGTCGCCTGCACAGACGGAGACTGACCCAGGCTCTGTGCCCACGCAATCAGCATCGAAAACAGACCATCATCTACTTCCCAGTCTTGCAGGATCTGTTCTTCCCGATCGAGTTCGATGGCTCGTGCATAGTCGGCAAACGCCGCTTCATACTGGGCTAGCTCTGCGCGTGCCCGGGCGCGATCGTAGTACGGTTCCGGGCTGTCTGGATCTTGTAGGGCATGCTTGTCTGCGGCTGAAATGGCTTCTGCGTATTCTCCGCGCTGGAGTAGTTTTTGCGCGAAGGTGGCTCCGTAGTTGTCTGACATAACTGCGGAGCCTAGCGCGAAAAGTTCGCTTTGGATCGGCCTGTGATATTCAATTCCCAAAACTCCCACCCAAACAGGACAGGAAGAGACACATGGCGACACGATCTGTGGTGAACATCCGGGCTCGTTGGTTGACAGTTGTTGGGGCGGCTGTGCTGGTCGGCGGACTGGTTCCCCAGACCGCGCGAGCGCACTTCATCTTGAACAATCCGACGAGCGCATCGAACCAGGACGCACTTGGGAGTCCGCAGAAAGCGTATCCGTGCGGACTTGATGCTGCGACGCCGGGAACGCCGACTGGCAAGGTCACAACGTATACGGCAGGACAGACCATCAACCTGTCGATTACTGAGACCATCTATCATCCGGGTCACTACCGGGTAGCCATCGCACAGAATGCAGCTTCGCTACCTGCGGATCCTGTGGTGACTCCTGAAACGTCACCCAACAATACGCCCTGTGGAAGTGTTCCGATTGCTACCAATCCGACGCTGCCGATCTTGGCAGACGGAATTCTCAAGCACACGAGTGCTTTTTCTCCCACCACGCAGACTGTCTCTGTGAAGCTTCCCGATGGCTTCACTTGCAACAACTGTACGCTGCAAGTGATTCAGTGGATGTATAACCACGGGCTGAACAATCCGGGCGGCTGCTTCTATCATCACTGCGCAACCGTCAACATTGTCGCTGGCACAAACTCCGACGGTGGAACCACGCCCGCAGAGGACATGACGACGACTCCTTCTGCTGATGCGGCCACGGACGGAGGCACGGTTCCGGAAGGCTGCTCTTGTGAGCTCGGACGCGGACACACTCGCTCTGCGGGGGCTGCTGGTGCGCTGAGCATCCTGATCGCGCTGGGTCTGTTCCGTCGTCGCGTTGCGATGCGCAGCTGATGAGCGACTTCTCGCAGCCACCGCGAAGAGATCGGGACGCAGTCCTTGCGGATGCCAGCTTGCCCGCCGCGATCCGTGCTGCGCTGTCTGCGGGCGCTCAGCTAGAGCGGATCGAGCTGGATGCGGAAGGACAGTGGCGACATGAGGGGACTCCGTTTGTGCATCCGCACCTCATTGAGCTGTTTCATCGCTCGATCGTGCGGACGCGCGGCGGAACGTACTTGATCGAGATTCCTCCCTACTCGTATCCGATCGCTGTACGCGATACGCCGCGCTACGTTCGTCACATTCGGATCGATCCTGCGGCGCAACCCTGCCAGATCCTGCTGATTGTAAGCGATGGTAGCGAGCAGCCGCTCGATCCGAGTACTCTATCGTATGTGCCCGATCGGGGTCTGTACTGTCGCGTTGACACCACGAAGGGAGAGCGCTTTCCCGCGCGTTTTCTGCGTCCGGCATATTACTCCCTTTCGGAGCATATTATGGATGAAGCAGACTCCTACTTCTTGCAAACGAGCGGCGGGAAGTGGCCGATTCCGATCGTGACGCTGGAACAAGCGCACAGCATGTAGCGCCAACCACTGCACGCAGGAGAGAAGCGGATGCGAACCGATGGACGCTGGTTACAAGACAATGCGGGGCGCGCGCTGATTCTGCGTGGCGTCAATGTTTCAGGAAGCGCGAAAGTCCCTGCGATTCCCGCTGGCGACAGTCGAAGTCGAGACGCGCTGCTTCATCCAGAATCGGTATCTTTCGTCGGAAAGCCGATTCCTTTGGATGTCGCAGATGAACACTTTGCGCGGCTTCGTGCATTCGGTCATCGCTTGCTGCGACTCGTCGTGACGTGGGAAGCCATCGAGCACGCAGGTCCTGGTCTGTACGATGTCGAGTATCTGGCGTATCTGCGTGCGCTCATCGAGCGAGCCGCACAGTACGATTTACAGATCTTTGTGGATCCTCATCAGGATGTCTGGAGCCGCTTCACAGGTGGCGATGGGGCTCCGGCTTGGACGCTTGATCTGGTGGGAATCCGTACAGACAAGCTGGTTCCTTGTGGCGCTGCGATTGTGTCTGCGTACTTCGATGGTCCGCTTCCAACCATGATCTGGCCAACCAACTACACCAAGCTCGGTGCGGCCACGATGTTTACGCTGCTGTTTGCAGGGAATGACTTTGCTCCGTCGCTCACGATAGAAGGAGAGTCCATCTCTGCGTTCCTACAGAGACACTACGTATCGGCGCTGGTTGCGCTGGCGACTGCGCTGCGTGGGCTTCCCAATGTGACGGGTTACGGAACGATGAATGAGCCGAGCGCGGGCCTGATAGGACTGCGAGATCTGCGCCAGTCGATTCCGGGCATGGTTGCAAAAGGTCCGTCGCCCACGCCGTTTCAGTCGATGATGGCAGCCGCAGGATTTCCGCAAGAAGTCGAAGTCTGGGAGTTCTCTGCTTCGCAGATGGGAGCCATCGGAACGACGACACTCAATCCGAGCGGAGAGCTGCTGTGGCAGACTCCTTCTGCTGATATTTGGCGTCGAGAAGGTGTCTGGGATGTGGTGAACGGAAAGCCGCAGCTGCAAAAACCAGACTACTTTGCCAGCGTGAAGGACCGTCCGGTTCACTTTGCGCGCGACTACCTAAAGCCGTTTGCGCTGCGCGTACTGGATGCGATTCGGAAGGTTGATTCCGGTGCGCTCATCTATGTGGAAGGTCCACCTTCACCCGTCGGTGAGCCGCCTCCGTGGACTGCGCAAGATCCAGGTGGAGTCGTTCATGCAGGTCACTTTTATGACGGCATGGCACTGCTTGGGAAACACTACGATCCAGCATTTACGATCGACACGCTCCGCATGATGCCGGTGTTTGGCAGAGAGCAGGTGGTCGCGGCCTACACCGATCAGATTCGCGCGCTGGCGGATCATGTTCCGTCCATTCCGTTTCTGCTGGGAGAGTTCGGAATTCCCTTTGATCTCGACGGTGGTGCATCGTTCCAAAGTGGTGACTACGCTGCGCAGGAAGCGGCACTGGATGGCTTCTTTGCTGCGCTCGATCGCAACCTGATCTCTGGAACGCTGTGGAACTACACACCGGACAATCGTCACAGCAGCGGAGACGGCTGGAACGGAGAGGATCTGTCGATTTACAGCTTGGATGGGAAGCGAGGGCAGGGCGATGTCTACGATGGAGGACGCGCGCTGTCTGCTGTGGTTCGTCCGTATGCCATGGCGACGGCAGGAACGCCGCTCCAGATGTCCTTTGACAGACACTCGCGGGAGTTTGTGTTTCGCCAGCGTCGTAGCTCTGCGATTGCCCAGCCCACAGAGATCTTTGTGCCGCGCTATCAATATCCAAGCGGAATCTCTGTAGAGATCTCCGCTGGAACTTGGCAGCTCGACAGTGCGCGCGAGATCTTGCTGTGGGAGTCTCCGCCAAGCGAACAGGAAGAGTCGCTGCGGATTACGCCACAGCAAATGCCGAAGTGACCAGAGACTCTGCTTGTCGTCGCTGTGCTGCGATGCTCTGTGCCAAGGAAAGCTGTCCCATGGCGCGCACTTGGTTGTGCGCAGCGCGACTTGGGAAGCGCGAAGGATCGTAACGGAAGTAGCTCTGGTTTACGATGTCTGCCGCAAAGCGTGCAGCCAGCTGAACGGTGACGCGTAGCGCGGCGGTGATCAGAAACTCGCGCTCTTCGACGGTGATGAATGACTTTGCACCGCTTGCGTAGCCATTCACAATCGCCTCTAGGAGTCCGAGATCGAAGTAGGAATCCGTTCGATCTTCACCGAGCGGATTGCACCACGATCGCAGCGCATCTCCCAGCTCGTGTCCCAGCTTCAGGCTTGCGAGTGTGTCCAGATCGAGCAGACACAGACCCTGTCCGTGATCATCGAAGCGCAGGTTGTTGATCTTCAAGTCACCGTGACAGATTCGCGTGGGACCAGGAACCTCGATGGGAATCTGCTCTGCGAGCGAAACGATCGACGCTGTCAGCGACTGAAATCCTTCAGGAATCGCATGCTGACGTTCTGCTTGCTGGGCTGCTGTGCGGAGATTTGCGATGTGCTTTGCGAAGTCATGCGCGCCACTGCGGACAAAGTGAAAGCGATGATCCAGATCGGATACGGCGGCATGAAAGCGCGCGACCAGCGACGCTGCTGGACTTGCGAGCGCAGGCGTCATCTTCGCAAACGACTGTCCGGGAATGTAGCGCAGGACGCGCCAGACTCCGGCATCCTGTGTTTGTACGGCAAGCTGTCCATCGCGCGTTCGCAGAAGAATCGGAGTCACAAAACCTCGACGCTGCAAGTGTCTGGTGATGGCTTCGATGTCTTCGTGAACCGCGAATCCAAACAGCGGATTGACCCGCTGAAGGACCGCGCGATGAGCGCCCTGCGCAAGCGGAATCTCGACGAGAAACGTATCGTTGATGAGCCCATCACCCAGCGGCTGAAGCAGCGCCGGATGGTCCAGGAACGGAGCAAGCGCGACGCCGTCCAGCTCATCATAGTGCTGAAGCGCCGCGCGTGCGAAGACCAGCAGATCGGTCACTTGATGAAGGCCTTGACCGTCGCTGCGATTCGCTGAGCAGAGAGTCCGTAGACCTCCAGCAGCTCTTCCGGTTTTCCTGAGTGCGGCAGCTCGGTGACTCCGACTTTGCGAACGCGGACGCCTTCGACTTCCGCAAACGCTTCGAGCACTGCGTCTCCGAGACCGCCTTCGAGCCAGTGATCTTCGACGACAATCACACGCTGTCCTGCAACACTTGCTGCGGCGCGGAGTCCTTCTGCATCGATCGGCTTGACGCTGTACGCATCGATCACGCGGATGGCGATTCCTTCTTGAGCGAGCAGCGCGTGGGCTTTGATCGCTTCGTGAAGCGTAATGCCTGCAGCGACGACAACAGCGCGATCCTTGTCACTTTGGCGCAGCGTCTTGCTGCCACCTAAGGGGAACGTCTCGTCGGGACCGTAGATGACGGGCGTAGCGGCGCGGGTTGCACGCAGATATGCAACGCCGTGGGTTGCCGAGAGCGCATCGACAAGCGCACTGGTTGCATACGGATCGGCGGGATAAACCACCGTCGATCCATGCACCGCGCGGAACATCGCCAGGTCTTCCAGTCCCATCTGACTTGCGCCGTCTTCCCCGATGCTGACACCAGCGTGAGAGCCGCAGACCTTCAGGTTTGACGACGACAGCGCGGCCATCCGAATTTGGTCATAGGCACGCGACAGGAAGGCCGCAAACGTCGCCACCCATGGAACCGCGCCGATGGCTCCGGCACCGGCTGCCAGTCCGACCATCGCTTGCTCGGCGATGAAGCACTGCACAAAGCGATCGGGATGCGCCTTTTCGAAGACATCGGTGAACGTCGAGTTCTTGACGTCAGCGTCGAAGACCACCAGCGATGGATTGATGTCGCCCGCGCGCTTGAGCGAGTCGCCAAATGCCTTGCGGGTCGCAATCGTCTTGTCCGTCGGGAAGCGCAGCGGAGGCTTCGTCGACAAACCCTGCTCTGCGTCGGGCGTTCGTCGCGGCGATCCTGCGGGCTTGGCAATCTTTCCGACGATGCTCGGGTCATCGGGTCCAAGCTCGGCCAGCGCGCGAGCGGCATGAGCGTCGTCCATCGGCTTGCCGTGCCAGTTGTCCTGGTCGGCCATAAACGACACGCCCGCACCCTTTTGCGTCTTGGCCAGGATCGCGAGCGGCTTGTGCCCACCGCCGTGGCTGGCATGCGCCATCGCTCGCACACAGGCTGGCAGATCCTGTCCGTCGATGACCAGCGTTTCCCAGCCGAAGACCTCGAACTGCGCAGCGTAGCGATCGAGATCCCAGCCGAGCCGGGTTGCAACGCTCTGTTCCAGTCGGTTGACGTCGACGATTGCGGTCAGGTTCGAAAGACCCAGCTCCGCCGCGACGGGAGCCGCTTCCCAGTTCGAGCCTTCCGCCATCTCTCCATCGCCGCACAGCACCCACACCCGCGCCGAGGTCTTGGCGACGTTCTTCAAAAACGCAGCCATGCCGATGGCATTGGGAAGTCCCTGTCCGAGTGATCCCGTCGCCACATCGATCCACGGAATGCGTGGCGTCGGATGTCCTTCGTAGATGCTATCGAGCCGACGCAGCGACAGAAGGTCTTCTTCGCTGATGAGTCCCGCCGCAGCCCATGCCGCGTACAGCACCGGCGCTGCATGACCTTTGGACAGCACGAAGCGATCGTTGTCGAGCCGCTTGGGATCGCTGAAGTCGTAGCGCAGCGCCGTGAAGAACAGCGCGGTGATAAGCTCCGCCGCCGAGATCGACGACGAAGGATGACCCGATCCCGCCTTGGTGGTGCTGAGGATCGAGTAGCGACGGATGCGACGAGCAAGCACATGTAGCGATTCGAGCGAAGGAGCATCAGGGGTCATGGCCGACGATTTCCTTGTCTGGGTCCAAGTGAACTGCGGCGGATGGTACACTATCCTTCCGTCAGAGTGGCCATGAGTGATGTAGACAATCCAACCGACACAGAAAATCCGACACCGCACGATGAGCTGGCCTATGCGGCGCAGCTTGTGGCGCTCGGCCTTTCGAGTGAAGCGCTGTCGCTGCTCGATCGGCTGGCTGAGCACGATCCGTCACAGCCGCAGGTCTACGTCTTGCGTGCGCAGGCCACGCAGCAAGCGGGTGGGGTGCTGGCCGCGTGGGTGGATGTGCGAGCGGCGCTGGCGCTTGGGCGACGGCTCGGTATCGATCTGCATCCGCTGCAAGCGCTGTCGGATCGGCTTCGCCAAGAACTGTCCGACGAGATTCCTCTGCTTGCCGTCGCGCGTGCGATGACCATCTTGCGGCGTCTCATCTTCGTCGAAAAGCCGCGCGCTGCCGAGGAACTCGCTGAGTCGCTGCTGCCGCATCTGGGCGCTTATCGTCCGCTGCTCTTGCTCGCCACCGGACTGAGCAAGCTGAGTCGAGGTCGCGTCGAGCAAGCAATCGCAGACTTCGAGTCTTCCGTCGAGCTTTTGCCGTCGCTGTGGCCTGCTGCGTATGCTTGCGGCGAAGCGCTGCTTCAGGTTCACGATCGCGAAGGGGCGGCGCGTGCGTTTGCGCATACCGTCGAGCAGCGTCGGATGTCCAGCGCAGGCTTTGTGCTGTCCGAGGCGGAAGAGCTGCTTTCGTCGCTGCCAGGACTTTCCTTCGTCGCGCATCGCTTCGCGTTTGACTACGCGGGACTGCTGCACTCGCTGGATCGGAGCGCGGACGCGGTGACGGTGCTGGAAGGTCTGATTGCGGAGGAGCCCGACGCTGCCGATGCGCACTTGTCCAAAGCGGTGATCTTGGCAAAGCGCGGGCAGCTGGATGATGCGCTGTCGTCGCTCAGGCTGGCGGAATCGTCGCTGCGTCCCGATGATCGTCGCTTGGAATCAGACGATCCGCTCGAGCGAATCCTGCGTCTACAAGTCGACGTCTTGACCGCGCTCGGTCGTGGCGAGGAAGCGGAGGCTCTGCGGCAGGCGATGCCAGCGAAGCTCACAGAGGGGCAGCAAGCTCCCTCGACGGACGTTCCTTAGCGTCGTCCGCGACCGCCTTCCAGATGGCGCAGACAGGCTTGGATTCCGTCGCTGAGCGTGCGTAGCGTCTGAAGCTCTTTCAGATCGGCACCGACAGCGACAAGCTTGGTTGCAACCGGCGCGCTGATTCCCGTCAGAACACAGTGTGTTCCCAGAAGCTGCGCGGCGCGAACCACACGAACCAGATAGCCTGCAGAGCGCTCATCGACCGCATCGACGCCCGTGATGTCGAGGATGATGCAGCGCGCGGCCCGACTGGATGCCGCTTCCAGCACCGATTCCATCAGCACGCGGCTACGCGCTTCGTCGATGACACCGATGATTGGAACCGCCAGCACATCCTTCCACACTTCCAGAACCGGCGTCGACAGACGACGAATCAGGACTTCCTGCTTTTCGACCGTCGCAATCTGTTCCGCGAGCTGACGACTGAGCGAAAACAGCGACTGCTGGTTGGGCGCGAGCGCTTGTCGCCACGGCTCTGCTTCGGGACCAAACTGACTCGCGGGCCGGATCAGGAAGGAACAGCGCGAATCGCCTTTGGCCACGCACGTCGGCTCGATGGCGAGCAGTGGTGCGCCAAAAAATGCCGTCGCCCAGCCGCTGGCGTAGCCGGTCAGGGTGTGACACGCGGAAGTCTGACTGCGTCCAAACAGCGTGAGCTGTAGCTCTGCTTCATACGAGCTTTGCCAGGTTCCGCTCATCTCGAACACACCGGCGCTGCGATCATAGGAAACCGTGTCCGTCACCGCGCGGACGAGCCCTTCCCAGCAGTGCATTGTGGGTCCAGCCGCGAGTCGATCTGCGTCGCTGTCCCATTCATAACGCTTGGTCAGGGATTCGTAATCGCCGGTTCCACATCGGTATCCAAACTGAGCCAGCAGCGACGTCGCGAGCGAGGGTCCGAGCTGCTCAAACAGCAGCTTCCGCAGCGATCCAAACGCTTCCTGGCGAAACATCAGGAATCGCTCATCTCCGAGGAGAAGACGACCCGATTCCGGCTGAAACTGGAGCATCGCACGCAGATCGATATCAGTAGCTTGCATCGAGGGAATGCCGACCCTAAACACGATCGGTCCCAGCTAGCTTAGCATCGAAAATGCAGATTTATCAGCGACGATAACGATACGCTCAGTAGGACAACAGAAGGAACTCTGCGAGTCGACGCACGGTCTGTACGTCGTGGATCTGCGCGCAGGGATGTGTGGTGAGTCAAAGACGCAGGCGCAGGGCCGGGCTCGGTTAGGAAGCCTTCAGGCGGCGAATCAGCTCGCGAATCCGACGGGAACCACCCCCATCGCGGTAGACGAACTTCAGACCGGCTCCCGCTTCGGTCTTGGTGGCTACTTTTCCTTGCAGCGGAACCGGAACAGCACCACCGGGGAGCAGTACATCCACGACCACATCTTCGCCAATCGCAGGAAGCTCTAGATCGCTGCGTAGGAAGGCTCCGCCCAGCGAGATTTCCAGCAGCTCTCCGGGCTGGCTGTCGAGCGCGCCTTCCTTCCGATACGTCACCGGGAGCGTGACGGGCAGGCGCGGATGACGACGCTTGCGAGCGACCACTTCGCCAGACAGTGCGGCCAGCATGAAGTCTTTTTTGTCGGCTTCATCGGACAGAAACTCGACGACGGCACCGGCTCGGACGCGCAGTCGCGGTAGCGCCGGACGCCACGAGCGAACTTCTCCGCGTAGTAGCACCTTGCCGGGAAGTCCTTTGACGAACAGCTCTACCACCACCGGATCGCCTCCGGTTAGAGGCGTTGTCGTCGCCACGAACATTCCTCCGTTGGGAAGGTCGCGGTGGTAGACCTCGTTGAAATCGTCGCGATTGTGAAAGCGGGCCTTCAGGATCTGCATGGCGCGCGGACCATATCACAAACGTTTTGCGGCACAACGGCTGCGTGTAGGTGACTCTGCGCTAGTTGGCAGGATACGCGGTCCATCCTTGGGTCCAGTCGTCGCCATCGCCCGATCCGAATGCGCCGATGTGAGAGACGCTACTAAAGAAGCCATCGCTTGGCGGCGTAATGGCTGCGGTCATCGCGGGCGATCCCTGCTGCGGACGGAAGTCTGGACTTGCCTGATCGTAGGGCCGACGCAGCATGGGATTGGATTCCATGTTATTTGCCTTGCGCAGCTCTGCGGCCAGATCACAAGGCGTCGTCACCGTCGAAAGATTGGCGCTGCTGTCGCGACCATTGTCAAAGAAGATGCTGGCCTTGACGCCCAGTCTGGCCGCCGTCAGCTCGGCGCAGGTGCTGTCTTGTGCGATCGTTGCGCCCATCTCGGTAAAGCCCAGCACGATGACGTTTTCCAGTAGTCCCGCCGTGCCTTGACGCAGCGTCAGACCCAGGCGCTTCTCTCCTTTGGGAGACGAACCCGGACCCGTTCCGATGAGCGTCACGTTGGAAAACGTCGGCGACGATCGCGGGGTCAGTGAGTTGTTGTCACGGTTGTTGTCCGCTTCGATCCCGTTGTTTCCATCCGCCAGGATCTGCTGCGACACCAGGAACTGTCCTTTTCCTGAATAGCCCTGATCCCAGTCAAACGAGTCATCGAGCGCTCCACTTGCGACGAGGTGACGGACATTCACACTTCCGCCAAACCACTCGAACGCATCATCCGATCCGCGATGCACTTGTACGTAGTCGATCACGGTTCCGCTGCCGACTCCGCCGAACGTCAGTCCGTTTAGCTCGTTGTTGGGAGCCACTTCGCGACCGGCGAACTCGATGCGGACATAGCGAAGGACTCCGCTGCTGTCGTCGTTCTTGAGCGTTCCGCACGGTCCGTACGATCCGGCGTTTCCTTCCAGACTTCCGCACGCTTGTTCGTTGCCGGGCGGTAGGTTGATCGCGGCGCGACCTCGCAGCACAACGCCGCCCCAGTCAGAGGTTCGGCGCTCTCCTTCTTTGCGGCTGCTGGTAAAGACAATCGGCTTGTCCTTGGTTCCGTCTGCAACCAGCTTGGCATCCTGATCGATGTTGAGGAAGCTGACGCGCTGCGGATCGGTGGCATCACCGCAGACCACCGTACCGGGCTCGATCGTGAGCGTAGCGCGCTCTGTGACTTTGACTTGACCGACGAGAAGCCAGCGCTTGCTGGCCGACAGCGTGGTGTTTTTGGTGATGTTTCCGCTCAGCACTTCTGCTGGCATCGTGCCGCATAGCGTGCTGGCTGCGTCGCCGGTGTCATTGTTGGGGGTGACCATTCCACTGTCACATGCGGAGGCCAAACACAGCGCTCCGGTCAGCACGCGGAACAGACGCTGGACGCTAAGAATATGAGGCATCGCAAAGGACTCCTTTTGTGCTTACAGGTCGTAGGACAGAGACAGACTGACGGTCTGTCCCGTGGTGTAGCGCAGCGTTGTCTCTTGCACTTGGGTATCGCTTCCACCACTTGTGCTAGGCAGCGTTCCGCGCTGAATGATCTGAACCGGAGAGTTTATGAGATTGCGTGCAGACAGCCGCAGCGACAGTCCCTTTCCCAGCTTTTGCGACAGCGTGACATCGAGCTGATGCCGAGGCTGCTCGAACTTGTCTGGGAGTCCGAACGCACCGACTTGATCAATGCGCTCTCCGAACACGTTGTAAAGCAGGCGAAGCTGTGTTCCCCACGCTGGACGATCCAGCTCTGCGAACAAGTTCACCACATAGGGAGACTGTCCTTGCAGCGCTCTGTGCTTGCTGGTCTGCTGACCGCTTACGCCTTCCAGATCGACTTGGGAATACAGGACAGAGACGTTTCCTCCGATGGAAACTCCGCGCAGTCCGCGCTCTCCGAACACCAGCTCTTTGCGCGCTTCGAGCTCTCCGCCCACGTTGTAGGCTGCGCGCGCATTGGCAAAGGATCGGATGAGGTTTCCGCCCGCGCTGATCGTGGTTTCAATCGGTGCATCAAAGTACTTTCCGTACACGCTCAGCGCGACGACATCTGCGCCACCCAGGAACCATTCCCAGCGTAGATCTGCGCTGCCGATTCGGGTGCGCTGAAGCAGCGGATTTCCTTGCACCAGCTCGCCACCAAAGAAGTCGGTAAACTGAAACGGAGCCAGCTCGCGGAACTCTGGTCGCGCCACCGTCATCGACGCTGCTGCGCGTAGGTTCATCTTCGGTGTCAGCTTCACCACCAAGTTGAGCGAAGGCAGTGGATCGTAGGTATCCAGCGCGACCGCGATCGGCTGATCGGCTTGCTGTGGATCGAAGGAATAGAGTCTCTGCTGCGCGGCTTCAAAGCGAAGACCACCCGACAGACTGACTTTGCTGCTCAGTGGAAGATCGACGCGCGCATATGCTGCGTAGACACCTTGCTTGGCGCTGTACTTGTCCGCCGTGTTGGTGTTTTCACGCACATCAACCGCACTTCCGAGGTTCTCTGCGGAAAAGATCTGCTCGGGTGCTGTGGTGTCATCAATGTCGCCAATGCCACCGAATCCGAACTTGAAGCGGCGCGCAGAAAAGTCACGCAGCCGGACACGACCAGCGACGCCGACTTTGAAGATCGATCCGAGTCCGCTCCACTGCTTAAAGTGCTGGGAAAAGTCGATTCGCGCGGCGACCTGATGCTCTTGGTTGTCCGCAAAAAAGCGCTGTCCGCTCTGACCTTTGGGCGTGAAGTGAAACAGTCCGTCGTCTTTCTTCAGATACGTCACTTCGCGGTTGTCCGGCTCTTGCCTGGCCGCCGCGGAATAGCTGACGTTCCATTCCAGATCACTTGGACTGCGCTGCGCGGGATCGAAGTGATGGCTGCCGCGAAGCTGAATCAGTCCGAGCGAGCGTGACACAAAGCGCAAGCGACTGTTCCACAGCTCTGCAAACTGCTCTTGGCTGTAGCCTTGGTAGATCCGTGTTTCGCGATCGGAAGACTGCGAAAACAGCGCACCGAGCGAGATCCGATGCAGCGCTGAGATCTGAATCGCCGCAGTTCCGAGCGCTCCCCAGTTGACGCCTTCGGTGCTGCGAACGGAGTATCGACCACTGCCTGCGGAAAACGCTCCTTCGTCGCTGCCAAACTGAACCAGCGGCTGAAGTCTGGGCCCTTGCGCTGTGTCCACCAAGTTCAGGACTTGAAGCTCTTCCGCGCGTGTCTGCGCATCTGCGCTGTAGTGCAGTGCCAGCAGATATCCAACGCGCTTTCCGGCAACGTCCGCGCGATCTCCAAATGAGGCAGACAGTGCGTAGTTGGGACTTCCATTATTCTGTCTGTACGGAGACCACGCATTTTTGAACGCATTCCCAAGCGCTGCGCCAGAGAGCTTTCCCGTCGGAAGTCCGCGTGTTCCATCATCAAAGCCCAGGAAGTCCGTGCGACCACCGGGATGGGTCAGCATGGGCTGAAACACAGTCTGGGCATTGGCTCCGATCGACGCACCAACATGCGCGATTCGCTGCGTTGGGAAGTCTTGTAGCGCGATCTCAACAGAGCCTCCTGCAAAGTCTGCAGGCAGATCAGGAGTCGCGGTCTTGACGACGCTCAGGCTGGATAGAAGCTCAGCAGGAAAGATGTCAAACGGAACCGCGTGCTGTTCGGGCTCAGGGCTGGGAAGCGGAAGTCCGTGAAGCAGTGTGCTCGAATAGCGCTCTCCCAGTCCGCGAACGTAGACGAAGCGATCCCCAACGACGGTGGCTCCCACGACGCGGCTTGCGACTTGCGATGCGCTGCTGTCTGCGGACTTCTTGATGTCTTCGCTGCTGATCGCGTCACTGACGGTGGCCGCTTCATGTCGTGTCTGTAGCTGCGCGGCGGCTCCCTTTTGATCGGGCTCGCGAATGACCACGGTCTCTGCTGTGACTTCTGCTTGGGTTCCGCTAAGCCGTAGCGCAATCGGTGTCGTGATCGTGAGGACTCCGTTATCGGGAACCGTGATCGTGACCGTGCGCTTGTCGTAGAACTCGGAGACAAACTCCAGCGTGTGGGATCCGGGCGATAGAGAGAGCGAGAACTCTCCCTTTTCGTTTGTGCTGGTCTGGGCTTTTCCGCCCCCTTCTTGCACCGTCAGATCGTAAATTCCGTCGCCCGTTGCTTGTTCCACCACGCGGCCTTTGACCAAGATGCTAGGCGTCGCTGGCGCCGTTTCCGCAGCGGAGTCCGTTTTGGCTGGTGCGTCTGCTGGTGTGGTGGATTCGACAGGAGTCGTCGTTGCGCTGCCTTGGTTTGCACCACTTGCAGCGGCTGGCTCTGTCTGGGCTGTGGGCGGAGCCTGCTCCTGCTGCGGACTGGGTGCCGCCCGCGTAGTCACAGAGAGAAGGTGAAGAAGACCTCCCAGATAGGGAAGGGCAGAGCGCAGCGTCGTGTTCCGGCGAGCCATAGGAATGTAAGTCCGCTTGGTTTGCTCCACAGTCTAGGCGTGCGCGCTGCGCGCTCTGTTGCATCTCCGTGCCAAGTGTGTGTCGGTTCGGTGACAGAGTCGGACATGTCGGCTTCTGTCAGGAACCGACGACAACACGTCAAGATGCGCCGCCGATTCCTGCGGAAACAGCTGCGTGACAGTCGTGTGAGCAGACAGCAAGTGGACTTGTAACAGAGTCGATTCGGCGCGCTGTGACAGCGCAGGAAGAAGCGTTCCGGCTAGCGATTTGTCGAGCGGAGCATCGCGTGTGGCAGACCTTCGTCTTGGCCTGCGCGGCTGACTTCCATGAACTGCGCTTTGCGCTGTAGATCTTTGAGATCCTTGGCTCCGCAGTACGTCATGCCGGAACGGATTCCGCCCATCACATCGGCGATGACATCGTTTACAGAGCCTTTGGCAGGAACCTCGATGCTGATTCCTTCAGCGGTCTTCCAGTCGGCCATCGAGCCCATGAAGTCTTCCTGGGCTTCGCGCGAAGCCATGCCACGGAAGGTCTTCACGAAGATCGATTTTCCGTCGGCAGACTTCTTTTCGATGCGCTCTCCTGGGGTCTCTTCGGTGCCCGAGAGCATTCCTCCGAGCATCACGCATGCGGCACCAGCAGCCAGCGCTTTGACTGCATCACCGGGTGTACGAATTCCGCCATCTGCAATCAGCGGACGATCCACTTTTCGACAGTCCAAGATCGCGGAAAGCTGAGGAACACCAAAGCCGGTCTTGATGCGCGTGGTACAGACCGATCCGGGACCGATTCCGACCTTGATGACGTCGGCTCCGGCGGCGGACAGATAGTCTGCGCCTGCGTAGGTTGCGACGTTTCCCGCGATGATGCAGATGTTGTCGCCGAATCGCTCGCGCAGCGATCGCACCATCTGATTGACCATCTTGCTGTGTCCGTGCGCAACGTCGACACACAGGATGTTGGCACCTGCAGAGACCAGGGCTTCGGATCGCTCCATCGCGTCACCGGAGACACCGACACAGACTCCGACCGCACCGAACTCGCTGGCTCGACGGAAGTCCGCGACGTTCTGTTCGATGCTCATGAAGCGATGCAGGATTCCCAGTCCGCCGAGCTTGGCCATCGCCGCAGCCATCTGCCAGCCCGTGATCGTATCCATGTTCGATGAGATCACCGGAATGCGCAGAGACAGAAGCTCGGTAATCTGAACGCTGGTTGTCACCGACTGACGCGAGCGGATTCCGTTATAGCCAGGAACCAGTAGGACATCGTCAAAAGTAATGCCACGGGGGAACATCGGGTTAGACCTCCGCTGGAGCAGTTTCGTCGTCGCTGCCGTCCGCTTCGTCTTGAGGATTCTGCGCGAGCTCTTGCTGGGCGGCGAGCATTGCATCTGCGATGGTGGGGCCGCTGTCTGCGCCCGCTTCACCGCTTGGGAATTCAAGGGACAAGATGGTCAGCTCTCGCGTTCCCACCGCAACTTGGATGGATACTTCATCATCGGCGCGCTTGCCAACCAGTGCGCGACCAATCGGAGATCGATAGCTGATGCGACCTTCTTTGGGATCGCTTTCATCGACTCCTACGAGCTGATATTTGGTGACTTTTCCGTTTTCATCTTCGACGGTGACAACGCAGCCGAAGGTGACTCGGTCGCCTTTGTGATGGCTGGGATCGATGACTTCTGCGATCGCCATGCGCTTCATCAGGAAGCGAATCCGACTGTCGATCTGACGGAGCTGGCGCTTTCGGTAGATGTACTCGGCGTTTTCCGAGCGATCTCCTTCCGCAGCAGCTTCCGATAGCTTGGCAACGACTTCTCGTCGAGTCGGACCGCGCAGCGTTTCAAACTCGCGCTGCAATCGGCGGAATCCGCTCGGCGTGATGTAGTTCTTTTCGGGGGGCGTCGCGCTTGACTCTTTGGAATGTTTGGACACGGGCACAGCGGAAGCTAGTGTAGCGCGAAGTCTGCGAGCAGTGCGGCGTGATCCGATCCGGCATAGCCAAAGCGACCGGAGTCCCGCTGTGCGGCTGCACTTCCAGCGACGTAGGATGCGCGCGAAGTCTTCGCAAAAAACAAGTGATCAATGGCTTCCGGGTTTCCGTTCCAGCTGTAGGTGGCCACGCTGGCGGGCGGTCGATCGTTGGCCACCCGAAGCAGCTCGGGAACGCTCTCCAGTGCTGCGATCGGCGCAGATCCGGGTGTGTCGTTCAGATCCCCACCGAGGATCACTACGGCATCAGGAAACTCTGTCGAGGTCTTTTTCATGATGTCCGCTGCGGCCTGTGCTTCCGCAAGTCTGCGTCCTGGATCGTCGCTGACCTTGGATCGGAAGTGCGCCGCAATCATGACAACGCGACGACCTTTGTGCGACATATGAACTTCCAGAAGCTCTCGCGAAAAGTACGTCGTTGATCCATCGGGCCGCGTAAGGACTCGCGATCGATGCGTTCGTACTTCGATGAGAGATCCTTTTCCGAGCACTGCGACATCAATCGATCCGGCGGCACCTGTCTCTCCCAGCACTGCGGTGGGATACAGATCACGCAGCCTTCCACTGAGCGCAGAGAGCACAGTCTGGTTTTCGATCTCTTGAAGCGAAATCACGTCGGGAGACAGCACACGGATGGCCGCAGAGAGGGTGTCTGCACGCGCCGCAAAGCCAGTGGCTGTCTCGACTTGTTCAAAGTCTCCGCTTGCGCAGCGTCCAGAGTCACAGACCGTATCGAAAAACAGGTGCGTGTTGAGCGTCACCGCGCGCAGTGAAGTTGGTGAAAGTCGCAGATCGTAGGGCGCATTCGGACTCGCCAGATCCGTCACAGATTCCGTCAGATCCATCGATCCAGAAGCGGCTGCGTCTGAAAGGATGCTGAACGCGGACTCTGGACGACAACCGAGTGATCCCAGAAGGAATCCGAGCAGAGACGGAACCAGCCACACTGCGCGCATCGGAGTCGCTACTTTCCAGCGCACTTGCCGCTGCGACACTTGCCAGCGGGACCGCAGTCGGAATCAAACGAGCAGCTTCCTCCCGATGAGTTTGCGCACTTGCCGCTGCGACACTTTCCGCCACCGCAGTCAGAGTCAAACGAACAGGAGCCGTCGGCAGCGGTCGCGCACTTGCCACTTCGGCAGCGGACTCCGGGGCCGCAGTCGGAATCGAACGAACAGCCGCCACCCGCTGCGGAACACTTGCCGCTGCGACACTTTCCGCCACCGCAGTCAGAGTCAAACGAACAGGAGCCATCGGCAGAGTTTGAGCACTTGCCGCTGCGACACTTTCCGCCACCACAGTCAGAGTCAAACGAACAGGAGCCGCCCGCTGCGGTGGCGCACTTGCCACTTCGACACTTGACGCCTGCACCGCAGTCAGAGTCGAAGCTGCACTTTCCGTTTGAGTCCGCAGAAGAAGTCATCGGGGCCAGCGCGAGCAGCAGTCCAAGCAGAGAACCAGTCAGGATCGATCGCATGTTGGGATTCCTTTTCACAAGTGAAGGTGTGCGATTGGGAAGTTGAGAAGGACGCGAGAGCGTCTGCTGAGCTTGCGTCCTTCAGCGTATCACGGACGGAGCGTCGGCGTACAGCCATCCCCGCCGCAGACATCGATGATCTGTCCGGTGCGGAAGAAGGTCACCATCTGCTGATTGTGAGCATCCAGCCTGCGGGGCTTTTCATGTGGATCTCCCACCATGTCGCTCGGCGGTAGGTTTCCCGGTGCTGGCCACGGATTCCCAAAGTTGTATAGAACGACTCCTGATCCGCGATAGGGATATTTCTGTTCGCTGACCAGTGCGACTTTCCGGTCTTTGTCGTAGCTCTGTAGGATTCCGATTCCGATGTTGCTACGCGCTGCAATCTCGTCGGTAAGAACGGAGACTTGATAGTCTCCGCGTGCCGGGGCAAGCAGGACATAGTGCGGCTTATTTCCTGGGAATGGCTCGGCTGTGACGTGGCGCAAGTGACTGACTGGATCCGTGCTGTCCCACAGAAGCTGAATCACGCTGAGCGCGATGTTTTCTTGGACAGGATCGCGATACGCAGATCCAATCACCGGAACAAACTGTTCGTAGTCTTTCGAGCGCTGAAGCAGCGTGTTGTAGTTGTTTCCGGGGACTCCCAAGTGACCGTAGGTTACGTCGGGAGAAAGCGCCACAAACGAGGCTCCGAAGATGCCTCCTTGCGAGATGCCGGAATAGAACAGCTCAGACTTGTTGACCTGGATTTTTTTGGCTACAGCGATCGGTAGCTCTGCGAGTCGTTCACGCATGGCGCGCGCCAGCAGAACCCACTCTGTCAGTCCTTGATGGAGTCGATCGGCAAGGGAGCGGAAGCGGCTCAGCTCTGACAAGATGCTCAGCAGCGGAATCGAGTCTGCTTCGGTCATTCCCGTTAGATCGGCACCAAAAAAGATGAGCTGATGTTCGCTCGCGATCTTGCTGTTGAAGCTGCCGCGAACCTGCGTTCCTTCTCCCAGCAGACCGTGTCCGTACAGCACCAGACCGTGCGGAACTCCGGCGATCGCGGTGTGCGGAATGCGAACCCAGAAGCGCGGCTTGCTCGTGCCTTGCGGAGTCGGAACACCTTTGCCATCGCGATGAAGCTGCGATCCATCAAAGCCCGAGATCTTGACGCTCTCTAGGTAGTTTGGAACCTCGAAGGTTCCTTCGATCTCGAGTCCGATGTACTGATCGACGGGCTTTCCGCTGCCATCATTGGTCTTGGCATACTCTGTGATTTTGGTGACGGACAGCTCTGGACCTTTGGCTCCCACCCGCGCAAGTGCATCATCGCGCATGCTTAGGAGGTCTCCGTGCATCGACTCACTGCTCGCGGTGACAAACTCCCATGCAACAGACAGCGTGTCTTTTTGTACGCCTTGTCCTTGCAGAAACGTAAAGGTCTTATCGAAGCGCGCTTGTCGTCGGGACAGAGCAGGAATATCAGCGGTCTTTCCTTGTCGCAGCCGCACAAACGCGGGCGCAGGAGCAATCGTCTTTCCGCTTTGATCTTTGATCTCTCGCAGTGCGACCACATAGCGCGTCGCTTCCTTGAGGATCTCTGCAGGACGGACAAAGATCGTTGGACGAGCGGAGTCCTGATCGAGCAGATCGCGCTCGACAAAGTAGGGCACGCGCCGGACTGTACTTCCCGACACTTCAAACAGAAGCAGCGGCGCACTGGGTTCAAGCGAGCGCTCGATGTGATCTTCGCTGGCAAACTGCGACAGATCGAGCCCCGGAATCGACAGCAGAATCGCGGTTCCTACGCTGTATCCGTCTCGCTTGCGATAAGGCTGTGGATCGATCGTGATTCCTTGCTTGTTTTCAGGAAGAGATCGACTCCCAAACTGAAGCGTATAGCCGGTCTTGCGGCTTGCGTCTTCGACCAGATACAGGCTCGATGGCCATGGGAGTGCGCAGCCCGGCGGCAGTCCTCCGATCTCTTGGGTATAGGAATAGCCCGGCATGATCGCATCGCAGTCTGGATCGCCCAGATAGGCGGTGAAGGGCTCGTCGGGACTTCCGTCCGAGCTGGGCGTACAGGCAGTGAGCTGCAGAGCGGCGCTACCCAGAAGCAGCGACGAAAACAGCAAGGACAGGGTTTGGCTTCGGCGAGTCTTCATTTGGGCGAACCTAGCATGGGCCTCGAAAAATCCTGCTGAAAAGTCATCGTCGTCTGGTTGCAGAGTCGGTTTAAGATGCGCGCAGGAAAGAAGCCGATATGAAGTCTTCTCGCGATGATTCCTCTGTTCCTGGTCAATCGAGTGGAGTCTCTGCATCAGCCGCTGCGCCGACTTCGTTCTTTGGTGTGGTGACGCGCGATCCGGGTCTGCTTCGGATGTTTCGGATCGTCGAAAAAGCCGCGCAGAGCCAAGCGAGTGTGCTGTTGCGAGGGGAAACCGGAACCGGAAAGGAGCTGCTGGCTTCGGCGCTGCATCAGCTTTCTCCCCGGCAGAGTGGTCCGTTTCACGCGATAAGCTGCGCTGCGCTGCCCGCGAGCCTGCTGGAAAGCGAGCTGTTTGGCCATGTCCGTGGCTCGTTCACCGGCGCGGTGCGTGACAATCCGGGACACTTTCGCTTGGCCAACAAAGGGACTCTGTTTCTGGATGAAGTGGCCGAGATGCCGCTCGAAGTGCAAGCGAAGCTGCTCCGTGTGCTGGAAACCCATACCGTGATTCCGGTCGGTGGTCGCGAGTCGATTTCCGTCGACGTTCGCATCATTGCGGCGACGCACAAAGCGCTGCGCGGAGAAGTGGAAGCAGGCCGATTCCGCGCGGACCTCATGTATCGGCTGCGCGTGGTTCCGATCTTCATTCCTCCGCTGCGTGAGCGTGTGGGAGATGTGCTGCTGCTGGCTGATCACTTCATTGCAGAGCTAAACCAGCGATCGACCCGGCGCATTGAGCGCTTGTCCGACGCTGCCGCGCAGATTCTGCAAGCGTATGACTGGCCCGGAAACATTCGCGAGCTGCGCAACGTCATCGAGTACGCCTTTGTCATCGGAGAAGGTCCGGTGCTGGAAGTTGCGGATCTGCCGCCCGAGCTGGGAGGAATGCCGCAGACCACGCTGGTTCCGTCGCGAATCATGCTCGATCGGTCGCGCGCGATGGACCCGCATGCGCTGTCTTCTGATCAAGAGGAAGTGCTGCGAATTGAGCAAGCGTTGACCGCGTGTCATGGACAGATTGGCGAAGCGGCCAAGCTCCTTTCCATGAGCCGTGTCACGCTGTGGCGCAAGATGAAGGTACTCGGTCTGTCGTCGCGTGGCAGCCGTGTCGGGAGGTGATCATGCTGCGCGTGGTAGCGATTCCGAATCCTCATCCACCGGGCTGCTTTTGGCATTCCTATGCAGAGTCGTTTGGGGCTCCCAACGTCAAGTGGTGTGAAGAGACGCTCTGTCAGGTGGTGTCCGAACCCGCCAATACGTGGTCAAACCTGGGCTATCTGCTGGTGGCGCTGCTGGTTGGATGTGTGTCGCTGCGTCGCGGAGATCGTCCATCGCTCCGCATGTTTTCGCCGGTGCTGCTTGTGCTTGGCGCGATGTCGCTGCTCTATCATCTGTCGAACTTTTACGGCACGCAGATCCTCGACTTTGTCGGGATGTTCGGACTGGTCGGCTGGGTGGTGGGAATGAACCTTGTGCGGGCAGACAAGCTCGCAGAGCGGCGACTGCTGCGCTTTGTCGTGCTGGTGGTGGTGACGCTGACGCTGGTTATGCAGGTGATGCGCGTGCTGGGTCTGAAGTATCAGCTCTTGATCGTGGCTGCGACGCTGGGAATCTCTGTTTCAGAGCTTCTCATCCGCAAGCATCAGCGCGTGATGTATCGCTACTTTCTGCTGTCGAACCTGCTGCTGGTGACGGCGCTTGGGTGTTCCCTTTCGGATGTGACGCGACGTGTCTGTGATCCGCAGCAGCACGGCTGGTTTTCCCAAGGTCACGCGCTGTGGCACTGGATCTCTGCGCTCGCGATGTGGACGATCTTTTTGCACTACTCGCAGCCTGCGATTCGGCTGGCGTCACAAAAAGAGTCCTCATGAATGCCTATTATCTGCGAAACACTCCGTCCGGGCTGGAAGTCGCGCTGCGTGAGCTGCCTGTGCCATCGCCAAAGGTCGGCGAGCGGCTGATTCGGGTGCACGCGGCGTCGCTCAATCGCGGTGAGCTGCTGGGGGCAACGTCCGACTGGAAGCCCGCCGGGGCAGAGCTTGCAGGCGAAGACGTGACGACGGGCGAGCGCTGGATGGGTCGCTGTCGCGGAGGCTTTGCGCAGTACGCACTGCTGGATGATCGGGAAGCGCTGCCGATTCCATCGTCGCTGTCGTTTGAGCAGGCTGCGGCGGTTCCGCTGACGTTCCTTGTTGCCTACGACATGCTGATCGAACAGGGCAGGCTGCGCGCGGCGGAGTGGCTGCTGATCGTCGGGGCCAGCTCGGGCGTTGGTGTGGCCAGCCTGCGTATGGGCAAGCTGCTGGGCGCACAGGTGGCGGTGACTTCTTCGTCGGAACGCAAGCTGGATCGGCTGACTTCTCTCGGGGCGGATGTGGTCCTTCCCACGCAGTCTTTTGCTTCGTCGCTGCGCGAAAGAACCGGCGGGCACGGTGCGGATCTGATTGTAAATGCCGTCGGAGGCTCACAAGCCGCAGCCTGTCTTTCGTCGCTGGCCTATCAAGGTCGCTTGGCGATTGTTGGTTCGGTCGACGGAGTGCTGTCGGCTCAGCTGGATCTGGGCTCCGTTCACGAGCAGCGGCTTCAGATCTTTGGGGTGTCGAATCGTCTACGCAGTGCGACGGCCAAAGCCGAGACGGTGGCGGGCTTTCGACGGGATGTGCTTCCGGCGCTGCTCGACGGCAGGCTGACGCCCGTGATCGATCAAGTTTTTCCGATGTCGGAGCTGGCGGAGGCGATTGCGGTGATGCAGCGCGGGCAGCACGTCGGCAAGCTGGTGGTGCGCTGGTAGCGTGCCTATTTTCTAGGCAATCCCGAGGGAGAGTGCCTGCCTATTTTCTAGGCAGGGGAAGAAGCTACGGCTCGCTGCGGACTTCGTCGTCGGGTTCGCTGTCGGCGACGGCTTGCTGAGCCTGCGCGGCTTTCATGCGCTCTTTGGTCATGACATCGGCGGCTCGCAGCGACGATTCAGCCAAGCGATCGCGATGAAAGTGCAGATCGGGCAAGCGCTTCATCATCACCGAGTCCGCCAAGCGCACACGCAGAAACGGCGTCACCTTGGCGAGCGACTGCTGAACGAGCTTGAGCCTCGCTTCGACGACCAGGCGCTTTTCTCCCGGCGTCTTTTTGTTGCGCGCTTCCTTCGATTCCTCGGGCGGCTTGCGCATCGCGAACATGACCTTGGCGTTGCGCAGATCGGGACTTAGCTCCAGCGAGGTCGGCACCACATCTTGCAGACGGGGATCGCTCACTTCCATGCGAAACAGTCGATACAGTTCCTCGAACATCAAGTGCTGAAGACGCACGACCCGTGAGCCGAGCGTTTCGCCTCCATCGAGTGAAAACGGCTCGTCTGCTTCATCACCTTTGCGCCCTCTGTGCTGTCTGGACATGCGGAACTTGTAAGCGACTCGGCCCGGTTCTGCCAAGCGGGTACACTGCCTGGCATGAAGTTTCCCGATGAAGCGAGCGTGAGCGCGGACAAAAAACAGCTGCTGCGCGACCGGCTTGCGCGCTTCGGTGTGGACCTTGTTGCCGTCGAAGAACAAGCAACCAAAGGCAGTGGTCCGGGCGGACAGAAGATGAACAAGACCTCAAGCGGGGTGCTGCTGCGCTATCAGCTGGGCGATGAGCTGATCGTGGTGAAGTGGACGCGCGAGCGACACCACAGCCTCAATCGCTTTTTGGCGCTGCGCGAGCTGGTCGACGAAGTGGAAGTGCGGGTGTCGCCGGAAACGAGTGCGCGGCTCCAAGAGATGGCGCGGATTCGGAAGCAAAAAGATCGGGCTCGTCGGCGGTCGAGTACCCGTTCGGAAGGCTAAGTGCTAGGCTGACTGGCCATGCGATGTGCGATTTTGTGTGGCGTCATGCTCGGGATGGTTGGTTGTGCGCAGCAAGCGGTGGTGCGGCCTCCACCGGGGCCGACGACTGCGCTTGTCGGGGGCGACGACTGCGCGGTGGCGATCGAGCTGTATAAGCAGCGGCTGACGGTGCCTCGTCGGTCGGGAACGCTGGTCTCGCCGAGAATGACGGTGCGGACAAGCGAAGAACAGGCGCTCGACTTGGCGGTCTTTGCGACCAAGTGCCAAGCGGAGCTGACGGGTCGAGCACGGCGGACGATTGTCGGCTGCTGGCAAGACTCGACGGATGCGGAGACGTTTGACTCGTGTAACGACCGCTTTTAGCGGACAAAGGAGAAAGACTCGATGAGCAGCGAGACGATGCAGGCGGTGATTCTGGAAAAAGGCGAAGGCGGAGCGAGCCTGGTCCTGCGTACGGTGCCGCGCAAGCAGCCCGGCGCGGGCCAAGTGCAGGTTCGTCTGCATGCGGCGGCGCTCAATCGGCGCGATGTCTGGATTCGACTGGGGCGCTATGCGGGAATCAAGCTGCCGACGATCTTGGGATCGGACGGTGCGGGTGTGGTCAGTGCCGTCGGGGCGGGCGTGTCCGGTGACTGGGTGGGCAAAGCGGTGGTGTTAAATCCGTCGCTCAACTTCGGGGGAAATGAGGACGCGCAGGGCGATGACTATCGAATCCTGGGCATGCCCGACGACGGAACGTACGCCGAAAGCATCGTGGTTCCCGTCGGAAACGTGGTGGAAAAGCCCGCGCACCTCGACTTTGCGCAAGCGGCGGCGCTGCCTCTGGCGGGTCTGACGGCGTATCGAGCGCTGTGCGTACGCGGCCAGCTTCGTCCCGGTCAGACGGTGCTGATTCCGGGCATCGGCAGCGGCGTGTCGACGATGGCGCTGATGTTCGCGGTTCATCTGGGCGCGCGGGTGATTGTCACGTCGGGCAGCCGCGACAAGCTGGAAGAGGCCAAAAAGCTTGGGGCAAGCTTCGGGGTCAGCTATCGCGATGCAGACTGGGACGATCAAGTGATTCGCTTCTTGGGCGGCGCACTGGTTGATGTGGTGGTCGATGGCGCGGGCGCCGATGCGTGGTCCAAGAGCCTGAACCTGCTTCGTCCCGGTGGACGGATTGTCAGCTACGGCGCGACGGCGGGCCTGGCTCAGATCGATCTGCGCAAGGTGTTTTGGAAGCAGCTCAACATCTTGGGATCGACGATGGGCAGTGAGCGCGACTTCGCGGAGATGATTGCGCTGGTGCGGGCCGGCACGCTGCGTCCGGCGGTCGATCAGGTGCTGCCGCTTGCCGAAGCTGCGCGCGCACATGAGCGGATGGAGCACAGCCAGCACATGGGCAAGATCGTGCTGCGCATTCACGACTGATGACACCTTGACGCAGCCGCGCGGATCGATCGGCTGGCTGCGTCATCCCACGTTGGGGCTGGCTTCGGCTGGTGTTTGCTCGATGACGCCACTTCCTTCTGCTGTAGGTTCGTGATTTCTCTGATGAAATCGCATAAGGAAGTCGTTTTTTGTAGTCGTGCATGAATTGTGTTGAATATGTATGTAAAAAGAAGAGCAGTGATCTTATCTTCACAATATGAAATGTATGAATTTCTGTGTCAGACTCGTCTGAGCGAGCGATAACCAATTGAAATGTTTATCAATGAACGGGATTCTGTGATCCGTTTCTCAGGGGCATCAGGTGTTTACCCGATGTCGTGCTAAGTCTTTGTGATTCCATAGAGATCTCGCTGTGGATGCAAAGGGTGCTCTTTTTTTCTGGACATCAATCATTGAACAGCTACTATCGGTTTGTTTCGCAACAAAGACGAGCAACGACATTGAGCACATGGTGCTTTTTTGTGAATGTCATCAACGAATCGACTTGTCTTTGACGGGAACAAACCGTGACAGCATTCTGAGCGGCTTTTCGAGGGTGAGGCGGCGTGTGTGTAAAACGATCTGCGCCTGCAATGCGGGTTTTGGCAGATTTGGAGTGGTAAAGAGCCACGTTCAAGAACGCTGTTTGTGAAACGCGCAAGCGGATGATTGCATCATGCTGTCTGTCATCAGCATGGATGCGGCGCGATGCTTGTTGTTGAATCAAAGAACTCAGGCTAGGTGAGGCCGTGAAGCAGCCATATAAGTTGCCCGATTTCTATATGCCGTATCCGGCGCGATTGAATCCTCATTTGGAATCGGCGCGCGTTCACTCGAAAGCTTGGGCCTATGAGATGGGAATCTTGGGGTCCAAGAAAGAAGCGAGAAACTCCGCTGTTTGGGATGAGCGCGACTTCGATGCGCATGACTACGCGCTGCTTTGTGCATATACGCATCCTGATGCGTCGGGCCCAGAGCTGGATCTCATCACCGACTGGTATGTGTGGGTGTTCTTTTTCGATGACGACTTCTTGGAGCTGTTTAAGCGCACCAAGGACATGGAAAACGCGCGCGACTACCTGATTCGGCTGCGTGCGTTTATGCCGATTGATCCGGTCGCGACGCCAGCGGTGCCGAAAAACCCGGTCGAAAAAGCGCTGCAAGATCTGTGGAATCGGACGATTCCGACGAAGACTCGCGAGTGGCGGGTTCGCTTTTCGGAAAGCACGCGCAACCTGCTGGAAGAGTGCGTGTGGGAGCTGGCCAACATTCAAGAAGGCCGCGTCGCCAATCCGATTGAGTACATCGAGATGCGACGGAAAGTGGGTGGCGCTCCGTGGTCGGCGGATCTGGTCGAGCATGCCGTCGGTGTGGAAGTGCCGGACCGGGTCGCGGCGCTGCGTCCGATGCGGGTGCTCAAAGACACGTTTTCCGACGGTGTTCACCTGCGCAATGACCTGTTTTCGTATCAGCGAGAGGTCGAGCAAGAAGGGGAAAATGCCAACTGCGTGCTGGTGTTTCAGAAGTTTCTGAACCTGGATGCGCAGACGGCGGCGAACCTGACCAATGAGGTGCTGACCTCGCGGCTGCATCAGTTTGAAAACACGGCGCTCGTCGAAGTGCCGCTGATGTGCGTGGAAAACGGGCTGAGCCCGATCGAGAGCCAGAGCGTCGCGCTGTACGTCAAAGGACTGCAGGACTGGCAGTCGGGCGGACACGAGTGGCACATGCGATCGAGCCGCTATATGAAGGTCGAGCCGAGTGAGCCGGGCGTGCTGTCGGGACTTGGTGTGTCGGCATCGCGAGTGGCTCCGACGGCAAGCAAGCTGGGTGTAGAGCGTCGGCTGCGTAGCTTTTCGCATGTTCCGCATCAGCCCGTCGGTGACGTCAAGCGTCCCGAGTTTTATCAGCCGTTTTCTGTTCGGTTCAATCCGCTGCTCGAAGCTGCGCGCAAGCACGCGCTTGTGTGGGGCCATCAGGTCGGGCTCACGAGCAGCGTCGCGGGAATGTGCGTGTGGGACGAGCCAGAGCTTGCTGAGTACGACTTTGCGCTGTGTGCGGCGGCGTGTCAGCCGGATGCCTCGCAGGTTGGACTGGATCTGACGACGGACTGGTTTTCGTGGGCGACGTTTGCGGATGACTACTTTCCGCTGATTTTTGCGCGAGCGCGGGATCTGGCGGGCGGCAGGCTGTACGTCGCGGGGCTGGATGCGTTTATGCCGCTTGATTGCGGTGCGACACCGACGCCGCGTGATCCGGTCGAGTGTGGTCTGGCGGATCTGTGGCATCGCACGGCGGCTCCGATGAAGGCGTCGAAGCGTCCCGCGTTTCGCGCGCTGGTGCAGGGAATGCTTCAGAGCTGGGTGTGGGAGCTTGTCAACCACATCGAAAACCGCGTTCCCGATCCGGTCGATTACATCGAGATGCGACGGCAGACGTTCGGCGCAGAGTTTGGCATGAGCCTGGCGCAGTTCGGTCTGGATGAGCAGATCCCTGCGGAGCTGTTTCGGACGCGGACGATTCGTGCGCTCGTCAACTCGGCGGCGGATGCGATTGGGCTCATCAACGACATCGTTTCCTATCGCAAGGAAATCGAGATCGAAGGAGAGCTGAACAACTGCGTGCTGGTCGTCAAGCAGTTCATGGGCATTGAGTCGCAGCCCGCGATTGAGATTGTGTCGCAGATCTCAGCGGCGCGGATTCGTCAGTTTGAGTACGTTCGAAAGATGGAGCTGCCGACGCTGATGGAGCAGTTTGAGCTGTCTCCGAAGTCGAAGGAGAGCCTGCTTTCCTACGTCGAGAGCATTCAGAACTGGATTTCCGGTGTCGCGCACTGGCACTTCGTGGTGCCGCGCTACATCAACCTGCGTGAGCATCCGCATCCGACGCGCGGTCAGTCGGTTCCGAGCGTTCCGATGGGACTCGGTTCGGACGGCGCACGCTTTCACAGCAAGCAGTCTGTTCGCGGGCAGGCTGCACCGCTTGCCGCCAGTACGGACGCGGCTGCGCGCAAGCCAAGCATTCCCAGCCTTTCGGGATCGTTTACGTCCGCCGCGCAGCTTCGCAAAGAACCGAAGTCAAGCGAGTCTGCTCCAGCCGTTTTGGGGTCCGCTGCACCGGCACTCGGGACGGACGCGCTACGGATCGTCGCGCAGCTTCGCAAAGATCAGGAATCGTTACGCAAGTAGTTTGCAGTCGCCAAGTCATTCGCCGCACACGGGCACTTTTTAGGGGAGGGTCAGCATGTCGATTGAACAGAAGAACAATCCGGGCTCGCAGACAGAAAAACAGCAGTCGAGCTTGGATACGCAAGCAGCACGAAACCTCGCAACGACGACGAAGTCACCACCGCAAATGCAGGGCATTTCGTCGCGCTGGCTGCTGCGTCAGCTGCACTGGATGAACGTGCAGGGCGGTGTGTTCCGTGTGAACCGTCGTCTGAGCTATGCAGTGGGCGACGGACGCGTGACCTTCACCAACGTGGGCGCCAAGGTGTCGGTGATTCCGCAGGAGCTGTGTGAGCTTCCGTTCCTGCGTGGCTACGACGACCTGGAAGTGCTCCAGGTGCTGGCGAACAAGTTCGTGCAGCGCGAGTTCAAGGCCGGCGACGTGGTCATCGAGCAGGGCAAGCCCGCTGACTCGATTGGCCTGATTGCGTTTGGCAAGATCAACAAGATTGGCACCGGCAAGTACGGCGACCAGACGATTCTGGAGACGCTGGCCGACGGCGACCACTACTCGTGGGAAGCGATTCTGGAGACGCAGGACTTTTGGCAGTTTACGGCCAAGACTGTGACGACCGCGACGGTGCTGACGCTTCAGCAGTCGGTGTTCGATGAAGTCGTTGCGCAGTTTGACTCGCTGCGTAAGCACATCGATTCGTTCAAGAAGCGCGCGCGCAATGCGAAAAAGGATCAGACGGGTGAAGCCGCGATCGAGCTGGCCGCCGGTCAAAAGGGTGAATACATCCTGCCGGGCACGTTCGTCGATTACGAGCTGAAGCCGCGTGAGTACGAGCTGGCGGTTGCGCAGACGGTGCTCCAGGTTCACACCCGGGTTGCCGATCTGTTTAACAACCCGATGAACCAGACCGAGCAGCAGCTGCGTCTGACGGTGGAAGCGCTGCGTGAGCGTCAAGAATTCGAAATGATCAACAACCGCGAGATCGGACTGCTCCACAACGCCGATCTGAAGCAGCGGATTCACACGCGCAGCGGACCGCCGACGCCGGACGATATGGACGAGCTGCTCGCGCTGGTGAACAAGGAGCCGGGATTCTTCCTGGCGCATCCTCGGGCGATTGCGGCGTTTGGTCAGGAATGTAACCGCCGTGGCATCTATCCGGTTTCGACGGACGTGGGCGGTCACAAGGTTGCAGCGTGGCGCGGCGTTCCGATCTTCCCGTGCAGCAAGATTCCGGTTTCGGATTCGCGCACCAGCTCGATCATGCTGATGCGAACGGGTGAAAACAACCAGGGCGTCGTCGGTCTGCACCAGACGGGCATTCCCGATGAGTATCAGCCAAGCCTGAACGTTCGATTCATGGGAATCAACGAAAAGGCGGTCATGCAGTACCTGGTGAGCGCGTACTACTCGGTGGCCGTGCTGGTGCCGGACGCGCTGGCGATTCTGGAAAGCGTCGAGCTGGGCCGCGCGGGCGACTAGCGTCGGAACAGGCGCTCGCAGGACGCGGGCGCCGGGAGCTTCACGATGACCAAACAGAGTCATGCCCCACACGGGGCGGAGCTGGAGCGGCAGCTCAGTCTCTCGACGGCGGCAGCGAGAAAGCTGACGACGACGACGAAGTCTGCGCCGCAGATGCAGGGAATCACGGCACGCTGGCTGCTGCGGATGCTGCCGTGGGTCGATGTATCGGGCGGAGTCTATCGCGTCAACCGGCGGCTCAGCTACGCGCTGGGAGACGGAATCATTGCGTGTACCGAAGTAGGTGGTGCGGCGCGTGTGATTCCCCAAGAGCTGGGCGAGCTGCCGTTTCTGCGCGGTTTTGACGACGTCGATGTCCTGGAATCGCTGGCGGATCGCTTCGTTCAGTCGGAGCATGCAGCCGGAGATCTGATTGTCACCGCCGGACATCCTGCGGATCAGCTGTTCCTGATTGTTCACGGCAAGGCTGCCAAGCTGCGCGCGGGCAAGTACGGAGATCCGCTGGAGCTTGCACTGCTGGCGGACGGTGATCACTTCGGAGATCGCGCGGTCGTCGATGCCGATGGTCTGTGGGACTTTTCGGTGAAGGCGGTCACGGCGTGTACGGTGCTTGCGCTGCCTCGTCGTGCGTTTCAGCAGGCGCTGGAAGATTCCGAAGCGCTGCGTACGCATCTTGTGTCGGTGTCCGCGCGTCTGCAAAAGCCGCAGGACAAAGACGGACAGGCTGCGATCGAGCTGTCTGCGGGACAAAAAGGCGAATACGAGCTACCGACGACGTTCGTAAACTATGAGCGTCATCCTCGCGAGTATGAGCTGTCGGTTGCGCAGACGATCCTGAACGTCCATACGCGCGTCGCGGACCTGTACAACGGACCGATGGATCAGACCAAAGAACAGCTTCGACTGACCATCGAAGCGCTGCGTGAGCGTCAGGAAGCGGAGCTGCTGAACAATCCAGAGTTTGGTCTGTTGCACAACGTCGATCCGAAGCAGCGGCTTCAGACGCGAAGTGGTGCGCCAACGCCGGATGACATGGATGAGCTGCTCTGTCGTCGTCGCAAGACGCAGCTGTTTTTGGCTCCAGCGCAGGCGATTGCGGCGTTTGGTCGGGAATGCAACCGTCGCGGCGTTTATCCCGAAACCGTGATGGTCGATGGTCGTCCGGCGCAAGCGTGGCGTGGCGTTCCGATCCTGCCGTGCAACAAGATTCCGATCTCGGAGTCGGGCACCACGTCGATCCTCGCGATGCGCTTTGGTCAGGATCATCAGGGTGTGATTGGACTGCGTCCAACGGGTCTTCCCGATGAGTACGAGCCCGGTCTCAACGTCCGTTTCATGGGCATCAACGAAAAGGCTGTCATTCAGTACCTCGTGAGCGCCTATTACTCGGTCGCGATCCTGATTCCCGATGCGCTTGGTATGCTCGATAACGTCGAGATTTCGCGCTAGCTCCGGTTTCTTTCGCTCCGATTCCTTCCCTTCTTTGATTCCTCTTCCTTCTGCGAAGTGACGCTGAGCCGTCGCTAAGGGTAGAAGCTTGCTGTTCGCGGCAGGCGAGGGGGATCACATCATGTCCAGCGCGCGGGCGAGTCAGCCTTGGCCGTCAGAACTGTTGCCGTTGATCGAGGAGTCGCTCGATCAGTTTCTACCCGCCCAAACGGCCCAGCCCGAGCCGCTTCATCGTGCGATGCGCTACGCGGTGTTCGGTGGTGGCAAGCGACTGCGTCCGCTCTTTTTGCTCAAGGTGGCGCAGGCGGCGGGGCTGCCACGGACCGAGCTTCCTTTGGCCCTGCGGGCGGCCTGCGCGGTGGAGCTGATTCACATTGCCTCGCTGGTCCACGACGACCTTCCGTGCTTTGACGACGCCGCGCTGCGCAAAGGCCGTCCGACGGTTCATGTGGTCTTTGGGGAAGCGCGCGCGCTGCTGGTCGGGGATGCGCTGCTGGCCCGCAGCTTCGAGCTTCTGTCGAGCGGGCCACGCAAGCATGCGTCTCGGGCGCTGCGCGTCGTGCAGCTGCTTGCCAGTGCCACCGGATCGCTGTCTGGCCTGGTCGGTGGTCAAGAGCTGGAACAAGAGCTTCCAAGTCCTCGCGATGCGCGCTTTCCCGAAAGTGCGGCGAGCTATCACGAACAAAAGACCGGCGCGCTGTTTGGAATGGCCGCAGAAGCCGCTTCCGTGATTGCAGGCGCTTCGCGCACTGCCGCTTGGGCGGACATCGGTCGCTTGGTCGGTCGCGGCTATCTGATGGCCTATGCGCTTCAGTCCATGCCGCACAGCGAGCAGGTGGACTACGTGCTGCAAGCCCAGCTCAGCGATCTGGCCGATCGGCTTCATCAGCGCATCGCCGAGCTGACCGAGACCCCCGAGCCGCTTGTGTCGTTTCTCGATGAGCTGCGCAGTCCGCTGTATCGGACGCGGCAACGTAGCTTTGTGCGGGAAGAGCCGCGCAGCGTGGTTTTGCACGCGCAGGAAAGGAATGAGCCATGAGCCTTTCTTTCGAGCTGCTTCGTCACAACGCGGCTTGCGCGGGCGTCGTCCTGATCGCGCTGCTGCTGCTCACGCTGCTGGGCTGTGGACTGTCTTCGCGCTTTGCCTCTCGGCTGCTTCGGTCGCGGCTCCTCGATGCTTCGACGGACACGCAGGCTGCGCTGTCTCGCCTCATCTGGCGCACCGGGCTGTCGCTGTGGACGCTGCTGGCCGTCGTCGCGCTGGGCAGCGTGGTGCTCTTGTCGCATCGTCAGGTGGATCTCCTCGATTGGTCCCATCACTACGTCGAGCGCGTGACGCAGCGGGACTTCCAAGGAATCGGTCTGTCGGCGCTCAAGTCGCTGGGACTGTTGCTGGCTGCGTTCTTTGTGGTGCGAGTGACGGTGACGCTGCTTGCCTCGGTTCGCGATCGCTTGCTGCGCACCGAGCTGCTGAGCACGCATCACGAGCGACTCGATCTGCTGCTGATGCATCTGCGACGGACGCTCGTCTGTCTCATCGTGCTGGGAACCGTGAGCCTGTGCGGTCAGCTGCTCGAGCTGTCGGGCATCTGGCTTCAGTCCTTCCGGGTCATTGCCTACATCACGTTTGGACTCTATCTGGCGCGCTTTGCGGTGGGCGCGGCGCACCTGCTGATCGATGTGCTGTTTGGCCTGTCCGACGCGCTGAGCAAGCTGGAAAATCCGCTGCGCTATCTGGGTCGCGTCCGTCACCTTGAGCCGCTGACCAAGCGTGCGGCGGACTACTTTGTCTATGTCGCGATTGCGACGTGGGTTGCGGATCGACTGACGCCTGGCTCGTGGGCGGCGCAAAACGGACACCTCGGACTGCGCATCATCGCCATCTTCTACGTAAGCCGTGTGCTCGTCGAAGTCTGTCTGCTGATGATGACGGAGTTCTTTCTCCATCGCGCCGGGCTGTCTCCGTCGGAACAGCAGCAACGTCAGACGCTGGTTCCGGTGGCCGCCGGAGCCGTTCGCTACAGCGTCTACTTTGCCGCCTTCATCATGATGCTGCGCGAGGCTGGCTTTGACACCACGCCGCTGTGGGCCGGCGCTGGTGCCATCGGTGTCGCGGTCGGCTTGGGCGGTCAGTCGCTCGTCGGTGACTTGGTTGCGGGCTTTTTCATCTTGTTTGAAAACATCTTCCTCGTCGGTGACTTTGTCGAAGTCGGCGAGGTCAAAGGCAAGGTCGAAGAGATCGGCGTTCGCGTCACCAAGATCCGCGACGAAGCCGGCGTCCTTCACACCATTCCAAACGGCGAAGTCCGCAAGGTCGCCAGCCATTCCCGAGGCTACGTCAACGTCATCATCGATCTGCCGATTCCGCACGGCGAAGACCTGTCTCGCCTGATCGGCCTGCTGACGGAAAAGATGAGCGACCTGCGCGCGGCTCGTGCCGAGATCTTGGGCGAGACTGAGTTTGGGATCGAAGATCTGCGCGAGACCTCGACGGTGCTGCGAACCGTCACGATGGTAAAGCCGGGGCTCGACAAAGAGATGTCCGACGTGCTGCGCATGGCGCTGCGAGATGTGCTGGTTTCCGCCGGAGTCTCGTCGCCACTTTCACGACACCTGGTGCTGACGCCCGGACAGCTCAAAGCCGATCGTCCTGCCAGTCCGTCTTTCGTCGAAGCGCCGCATCGCAGCGACATTCAAAAGATCAAAGCGCACAACCTGTATCTGGCGCTGGATGTCGACGACAGCGGCTTCATTGAACCGAGCGATCTCGACGCCTTGGTGGCGCGCGTGTTTGACCTGCTCCGTCGTCCGCACGGCTCGCCGCAAGCGCTGGAGCTGCGCAAGTCACTCGACGGGCTGTGGAACGAGCTGCGTCGCTTTGTCGATCGCAACGACGATGGCCGCGTCTCGCGTGAGGAGTTTTTGCAGTTCTGTGCCAGCGTCGCCAAGCCTTCGGGCACTGCGTCGGACCGTAGCATCACCGCGCTCGCGAACATGCTGTTTGCCGTCTATGACCGCAATGGCACCGGCACGCTGTCCGAAGCAGAGTTTTTGCTGTTCGCGCGTGCCTACGGTCTGTCCGACGTGGTGGCGGCGGCGGGCTTTCAGCTCATCGATCGCGATCGCAACGGCTCGATCACCAAAGAAGAGTGGCTGCGCTTTTTGAACGACGTGTTTGTCAGTCAAAAACTGGGCGACGCCGCCGCTGTGGTCTTCGGTCCCGGCTGTCGCGAACACGGATCGTCCGATTCTCCTTGACAATTGCGAAATGATTCCATGTTGTGACGACACCGCTTGATGCTGCGCCGCTTCGGTTGCGCCAGCACGCGGTGACTGCCGATGCCGCTTCCGCTGCTTTCCGCCATTGAACGCTACCTGGATGTGCTCCGTGTGGAGCGCGGTCTGTCGTCGCACACGCTGTCAGCCTACGCGCGCGACTTGCAGTGTTTTACCGATTTTTTGGACGAATACGACGAGCACGCTGCACCCGATGTGACAACGCTTCAGGCTCGTCATGCCTTGGCCTTTGCGGTCCGCTTGTCGGGACGGAAGCTGTCGCTGCGCTCGCAAGCGCGGATGCTGTCGAGCCTGCGCGGCTTTGGAAAGTTTCTGCGACGGGAAAACCTGGTGTCCGTCGATCCGATGGCAGAGCTTATCTTGCCCAAGCTGGGACGACCGCTGCCGCACGCGATTTCCTCGTCGCAGATTGAGGAGCTACTGACCAAGCCCGATGTACGAACTCCGCGTGGCGCCCGTGACGCAGCGATGATCGAAGTGCTGTATTCAACCGGGCTGCGCGTGAGTGAGCTGTGCAAGCTGGCGCTCGCCGACATCGGACCGGGCTTTGTGCGTACCGTCGGAAAAGGTCGAAAGACGCGCGTGGTTCCGCTGGGTGAGCGGGCGACGCAGTCGCTGGAACGCTACCTGCGAGAGTCGCGTCCGGTGCTGCTCGGCGTGCGGCAGTCTCCGTCGCTGTTCGTCACTCACTTGGGCAAAGCGATGACGCGCCAGGGCTTTCACAAGCTGCTCGCGGCGTATGGTCGAGCGGCGGGCATTGCGGACCTGCATCCGCACCTGCTGCGTCACTCGTTTGCGACGCATTTGCTCGATCACGGGGCGGATCTGCGCGCGGTGCAGACGATGCTGGGTCACTCCGATGTCTCGACGACAGAGATCTACACCCACGTCGCGCAGTCGTCGCTGCGGCGAACCTATCGCAAGCATCATCCGCGTGCGTAAGCGCGGGCAAAAGACAGGATGGTTCGTGGGACGCAGCTTCCGTGCTAGCGTGAAGCGATGCTGTCGACCTCGCTGCTTTCGCCGGTGATTGGCCTGGTTGGTTGGTCGTTTGTGATGTGGGCTTGGATGTACGCGACGCGGATTCCCGCGATGTTCGCGCAGAAGATGAAGCCTGATCCGAATGCGCCGCGAGGAGAACAGATGGCGCAGCTTCCCGCAAACGTGCGCTGGAAGGCCGACAACTACAACCACCTGATGGAGCAGCCGACGCTGTTCTACGCGGTTGCGATTGTGCTGGCGCTCGTCAGCAAGCGACCCGAGCTAGACGCGACGATTGCGTGGTCCTACGTCGGTCTGCGCGTCCTGCACAGCTTCGTGCAAGCGGTCATCAACAAGATCGAGCTGCGGTTTGCGCTGTTTATGGTCAGCTCGCTGGTGTTGCTGGTGCTGACGGTGCGGGCGGCGCTGGCGCTCTGCGCAGGCTGATTTCGCTTCATCGCGCTTCCGTCGCTGCCAGCGATCAGCCGATGGCCGCGATGTACTCGTCGAGCACGATCGTCGGATCTCCGTCGCGTAGCAGCTTTCCGTCGCGCAGCCACAGCACGCGGTCACAGATCTGACGCACCGTGTGCGCATCGTGAGAGACAAACAAGATCGTCGTTCCGCTCGCTCGGATGTCTTGAATCCGCGCCAGACACTTCTGCTGAAACGAGTGATCTCCGACGGACAGCACTTCATCGACGAGCAGCAAGTCGGGATCGGTATGAACTGCGACGGAAAAGCCCAGTCGCGCCAGCATTCCCGACGAGTAATAGCGAACCGGCGTATCCAAAAAGTCCACCAGCTCGGCAAAGTGCAGGATCTGATCCATGCGATCGCGGATCTCGTCGCGGGTCAGTCCCAGCGCGGTGCCGTTGACCTCGACGCACTCTCGTCCGGTCATGTCGGGATGAAAGCCCGCGCCGAGCGCCAAGAGTGGTGCGACGCGACCCCGAACCGAGATCACGCCTTCGCTCGGATAACACGCGCCCGCCATCAGACGCAGCAGCGTGCTTTTTCCTGATCCGTTTTGACCGATGACACCGACGGTCTCGCCGCGACGAATGTCAAAGCTGACATGTCGAATCGGCCAGAACTCACGCGGCTTTTGGGCGCGACCCGTCAGACGAAGCAGCAGGTTGCGCAGCAAAAACGGCTGATAGTCGAAGCGGCGAAAGCTCTTACCGACGTCGGAAAAGCGCACGATAAGCGGCTGACTGGCAAAGCCTTCCGACGAAGAAATCGCAGGTTCTCCAACCAGCGGTGGACTGTCAGCGACGGGATCAGACGGATGAAGTTGTAGCTCGGACATAAGCGGATGGTTCCTTGCGAAGCAGTACCACTGTTGGCGGGATGATGGTGAAAAGTCCCTCTGCAAGCTCACACAGCGCGACTTGCCACGGCTCCGTCAGGCAGTTTCGATACAGCGCCAGCGCATAATATGCACAGCCCGATCCAGCCAGCACTTCGAGCGCTCGTCCCTGCTTCGTCGGTAAAAACGGTCGCAGCGGCACAATCGCCAAAAAGTACCAGCTCTGCGCCCAGCCGTGCAGATACAGGTAGTAGATGAGCAGTCCCCACGCCGTCGCTGTCAGCGGATCTTCTTTGCGCAGACCCATCTGAATCAGCCACAGCCCACCGACGATGTGAAACAGGACTCCGACGCGATACGACAGATCGGGACGCTCGAAGCCGTAGCGCAGGATCGATCGAGGCAGACACTCCAGCGAGCGCGTGCAGTGATCCCACGGCAGATCCGGGCTGCCCAGCACCACCGACACGAGCCGTCCTTCCAGGTGCAGCGCGCGCAGCAGCGCAAGCGCCGTCAGGCTCACCAGCATCGTCAGCGCCAGCAGCAGCAGCGGACGCACATGACGGCGAAGCAGACTGAGTCCAAACGTCGCAACGGACAGCAGCGCCGACAGCTTGATAAGCAGTCCCAGCGCCAGAGGAATCAGCACAATGAAGCGCTGTTTCAGACGGGAAACGTACAGTCGAGCAGCCAGCGCGGACAGCAGCATCAGCCAGACATCGTTGTGCGCGGACAGCGTGCCTTCCAAAAGCGAAAGTGGACACAGTCCAACCAAGACCAGACCGTACGCAGCGGGCTGCTTGAGCCGTTGCGCAGTGTCCGCGGCCAGCACGGCACTCAGCAGCACGGCTACCAGCGACGAGAGCTGATACAGCGTGAGCTTGCCCGCAAGCGACTGCGTGGGAATCGATTCGATCAGCCAGGTCAGCGCGTGAAAGCCCGCTTGATACGCCGACGTTCCGTGCTGCCAGTGCGACGGAAGCAGCTTCAGCAGCGCGTCGTGTGGATCCAGCTCATCGAGCAGGGGACGATCCAGCGAGCCGCCCGGCGCGTGCAGCACCTTGCCAATCGCCAGATAGAACAGCGGATCGTCGGACAGAAACGGCGGAGACAGCAGCAGCGCACCGTGAAACAGCACACAGATGCCAAGCGCTCGACGCGGGGACAGCGCTTCTTTCTGCGCCAGCTGGAGCAGTCGCTGCCACGACACAAACAGCAGCCCGGCGCAGAGCAAGTACAGCGCGCACAGCAGCAATCGCTGCGTCGCGGGCGGCCAGCTTTCACAGCGGACCAGATCGATGCGAAAGTGCTGGGAGACGGGAATCAGCAGCAGAACACCCAGCGCTCCGAGTCCGATAGACGGCCACGGCGACGGATGAGCTTCGGCTGGGGCGAGGTGTGACGGCTGCACGCGCGCTACAAGCTAGGTCAGAAGCGGATTGGGGCGGCCTTCGTCGAGGATCGTGCCGCGCGGAATCTGAAGTCCGGCACACAAGGCTTGCGTCGGCATCCGCTTGCGTCCGGGCAGCTGCGCCTCGGGAAACACCACCGTGCCTTGACCACAGGCAACGTGCAGTCCGTCGCGATCGACGCCGAGCACTTCCCCGGGACGACCTTGTCCCGACGACACCTTGGGCAGAAACAGCTTGAGCGGCACCGCGTCTGGACCCGCGAGCCCCGGCGGCAGCAGCGTGTAGCCTCCCGGCCAGGGATCGACGCCTCGCAGGTGTCCGCAGACCAGCTTGGCCGACCGTGTAAAGTCCGCGCGTCCGTGTTCCTTATCGAGCAGCGGTGCCAGCGTCGCCAGCGCATTGTCTTGCGGAATCGGCGTCGGAATGTGACCTTGCGCCAGCGCGGAAACGGCCTCGCTCAGCAGCTGCGCACCAAGCTGACTCAGCGTTTCGTGCAGCGTGCCGGCGGTATCGTCCGGGGTGATCGGAATCTCCAGCGTGCGCAGCATCGGCCCGGTGTCGAGTCCCGCATCCATCTGCATCAACGTCACGCCGGTTCGATCTTCACCGCGCATCAGCGCCCACTGAATCGGTCCGGCGCCTCGATAGCGCGGCAAGATCGAGCCGTGCACATTCCAGCAGCCGTACTTCGGAATCGCGAGCAGCTCAGGCGGCAGGATCTTTCCGTACGCGACGACCACAATCAGCTCGGGCTTGAGCGTCTTCAGCTCTTCGACGAAGGTTGACTTGGACGGACGAAGAAACTGCGGCTGAAGCACCGGCAGTCCGAGCGACTCGGCATAGACCTTCACCGCGGGCGCAGTCTGCTTTTGGCCTCGACCGGCGGGCTTGTCTGGCTGACAGACCACCGCGATGACTTCGCTGTGTTTGTGCAGCGCAGCCAAGCATGGCACGGCGAACTCGGGCGAGCCCATGAACACGGTACGCACGATCCGACTCCTGACGGGTGAAATGGAGAGCTAGAGCGAGGCTTTGCGACGGAGCGCGAGCAGATACAGCTCGATCGACTCTTTGCGAGAGCTATCGGGCTTGACCACGCGAACTTCTGAAAACCCAGCTTGCAGACGGGCACGTAGCCGCTGAAAGTCCGGACCTTGGAACAGCTTGCCCAGAAAGAGACCCCCTGGAACAAGCAGCTCTTCGGCCAGCTCGACGGCACGCTCGAACAGACCTTCGCTGCGCGCTTGATCGACGTGACGAATCCCGGTGGTATCGGGTGCCATGTCGGACAGCACTACATCGAAGCCAGACAGCTCGCCCCGAAGCTCGGCACCCGTGATGGCAAAGACATCTCCCACCACGATGCGCGAGTTCTTGATGGTGACAGCAAGCGGCTGGCGGTCGATTCCCACCAGCGCTCCCTTGGAAGACACCTTCTGACCGGCGTATTGCAGCCACGAGCCGGGACGACAGCCAAGATCCAGCACGCGCTGACCCGGCTGAAACAGCGAATAGCGCTCGTCGATCTCTTGCAGCTTGTAGACCGCACGAGCGGCGAAGTTTTCGCGCTGTGCTTTCTTGAAGAAGGCGTCGTGACGCCCTCTGCGGTCTGAAAGTATGCCTGCTGATCCCATCGACGAGCTCTACTCGAGTTACTTCTTCTTGGCGCCCGCAGCGGCCTTCTTGACACCAGCGGCGCGCTTCTTCTGATCCTGCTCGGCCTCGGTCAGGCGGACTGCGCCCAGACGCTTGGTCGCATTGCGGACCACGACGAAGCCATTGTTGCCACCGGGAACCGAGCCCCGGAGCAGCAGCACGCCTTCTTCGTCACGAACCTCGATGAGGGCGACGTTTTCGACGGTGACGCGATCATCGCCCATGTGGCCGGTCATGCGCTTGCCCTTGTGGACGCGGCCTGGGGTCAGACGACAACCGATCGAACCACCGTGACGGAAGAACTCGTGGCTACCGTGGCTGTCGACCGAGGCTGCCATGTGGTGACGCTTGATAACGCCCTGGTAGCCTTTGCCCTTGCTCTGACCGACGACATCCACGAAGGTGAGCGGCTTGAAGATCGCCGACGGAGCAATCGTCTTGCCCACTTCGAGCGACTCCACTTGCTTCGGATCGAGACGGAACTCGCGAACGTAGCGAACCGGCTTGACGTTCAGCTTGGAAAACAGACCCAGCTCCGGCTTCGTGCACAGGCGCAGCGGCTTTTCACCGTAGCCAACCTGAACGGCCGAGTAGCCGTCTTTTTCGATGGTGCGCTTGCCGAGGACCACGCAGTTTCCAACGTGAACCACGGTGATGCCAATGCGGTCACCTTGCGGGGTGAACATCTGAGTCATTCCGAGCTTTTTGCCGAGGAGGCCAGTACGATTCGCGGGCATGTTTCGTTTCTTTCCTGCGTATTGAAAGGAAGAACCCAGCGCACCGGACGCAGTTTCCATGTTGGTGGAGGCTGGGTAGCTGCTCGTGCAGCCGTTTGAGAGCCCAAATAGCTACCGCGACTCAGCTTTTTCTGTCAAGCCGTCGTTTCTCCGGCGTGATGTTTGGGCAGTCAGACGGAACGCCGAGCACCCAAGTGAAACATATATGTTTCATGTTGCAACTTGATGCAGGATGGTGCGGATGCGGACCTCGCTTGGTTCGGCGTCTGCGCTGTGGCGGTGTCTGCTTCGCTTGCCAGCTCTGGCACCGGGCTTGCTGTAATGGCCAATCAAGCGGCGGCGGTCGCAGGAAGGAATGCGGACATGTTGGAACTTGCTGCGGTGCTGGCTCTGCTCATCGGCGTGCTGCTGGGAATGCTCGGTGGTGGCGGGTCGGTGTTGCTTGTTCCGGTGCTGCTTTATGTGCTGAAGCTGGCGCCGAAGGATGCGCTGGCGACTTCTCAGCTGGTGATGGCCGCAACGACGCTGGTGGCGATGCTGCTGCATGCGCGAGCGGGTCGAGTCGTGTTCGGAACCGGCGTAATCTTCGGTCTGAGCGGCATGCTCGGTTCGTATCTGGGCGGGCGGATTGCGCACCACATTCCAGCAAAGCTCCTGCTCGCGGGCTTTATTGTCCTGATGCTGGCGAGCGCGGTGCAGATGCTGCGGGCCAAGCGCACTGCGGAAGGGGAATCGGGGTCGGACGATGCGGCGGCTGCTCACACCGCGTCGTGGTCGATGGGTCTGACGATTGGCTTCCCCACCGGACTGATTGCCGGAATGCTGGGCGCAGGCGGCGGCTTTCTGGTGGTTCCCGCGCTGACGCTGTTTGGTGGTCTTCCGATGCCGCAAGCGGTGGGAACGTCGCTGCTCGTGATTGCGATGCAGTCGTTTGCGGGATCGATGGGATATCTGGGGCACGCGACGGTGGACGTGAAGCTGGTGACGGTCCTGGCGGTGTCGATGAGCGCGAGCAGCTTGGTCGGGAGCGTCTTGTCGCAGAAAGTCCCGGCGCTGCTCTTGCGACGGCTGTTTGCGCTGCTGCTTCTATCGGTGGCGACGCTGATGCTGCTGCGCACGTTCATCCTGTAGCGACACAACGAGCCGGGCGAGATGGCTCCATGAGAGCCGCGCTACGAATCGATACACAGACAGCGCTGCGACGCGATACAGATCCGAAATCGCAGCCAAGAAAAAGAGGAGCTGACTATGCATCATTTTACGCCCATTTCAGCCTTGATCGGCGGCTTGCTGATCGGGGTGGCCGCGGCGCTGATGCTGCTACTAAAAGGTCGCATTGCGGGCATCAGCGGCATTCTGGGAGGTCTACTTCATCCGTCGGCAGGGGACGCTTCGTGGCGGGTTCTGTTCCTGGTGGGAATGCTGAGCGCGCCGCTCGCCTACCTGCTATGGACCGGACACCTTCCACAGGTGAATGCGACGACATCGTATCGAACGCTGGTCATCGCAGGACTGCTGGTTGGCTTTGGGACACGGCTTGGGAGCGGCTGCACAAGTGGTCACGGAGTCTGCGGTCTGGCCCGTCGCTCACCTCGATCGATCGGAGCCACTGTGACGTTTATGATCATGGGCGCAGTCACTGTGTTTGTGATGCGTCACCTACTGGGAGTGTCGCCATGAATCGGATGCGGAGTCTCACTTCTTTCTTGCTGGGCGCGCTGTTCGGAATCGGGCTGATCGTGTCGGGAATGATCCATCCGCAGAAGGTGCAGGACTTTCTGGACGTCTCGGGACAGTGGGATGCGAGCCTGGCCTTGGTGATGGGCGGTGCGCTGCTGGTGACTGCGCTGACGTTTCCGCTGATTGTGAAGCGCCGCGAGCCGCTGCTTGCAACCAAGTTTCATTTACCAACCGCCAAAGAGATCGATGCCAAGCTGATTGTGGGGGCCGCGCTGTTTGGCATTGGCTGGGGACTTGGTGGCTTCTGTCCGGGACCTGCAATTGTTGGACTGCTCAGTGGATCAACCGCTCCGATTGTGTTTGTCGCAGCGATGATCGTGGGCATGGTGCTTCAGCGCGTCTATCACGACATGCGCAACCCGACTTCCTAAGCAAGACAGACTCGCTCTTCCTGCTTCGGGTTCGCGGATTCCCTGCTTGATTCCTTTCCTTAACCGGGGCATGTTTCCCGGTTTCCCTTCCTCACTCCTTCGCTGATTTTGCGCGAAAAAAACTGTTTCAGAACTGTTGCGCAATCCTGGCGTTGACGCGTCCGTGCTGCGGGCTGGCATCGAAGCTTTGTCTGCGCGTGTTTCCGTCGCTCAGCTGCTGTGAGTCATTGGGAATTGATGATCCCAATCCTTGCAGGATGAGACATCGCTTCCTATGCTCAAAAAAGTGCTCGGAGGAATAGAGCCGCGTAGAAGAACGATGACCTAAGCAATGAGGATCTCAAACATGCGTCACCTTGGAGTTCTCCTGCTCAGCAGTGCTGCACTCCTTCCGCTGGGAAGGACTGCGATGGCTGCTGCAGAGGAGCGGATAGCACGTCGCGAGCTCTCTGTTCGCGATGCCCTACAGCTTGGTACAGACAACATTCCACAGCTCGTTCGCGCCAAGATGGAACAACGGGTTGTGGAGTCGCGCAAAGAAGGCGCAGGTCTGTGGCTTTCCCAGAATCCGTACGTGACCGTGATGATGGGCAAACGTACGGAAAAGACCAGTGATCCAGTTGCAATCGGTTTGCAATACCAGGTTCACGTTGAACAAGCGCTGGAGATCGCGGGACAGCGCTGGGCCAGGCTGGCTGCGGTGTCTTCGCAGGTTCAGGTTGCGCAGGCGCAGACTTCCTTTGCGCAAGTAGAGTCACGCGCGCTGCTGCTGTCTGCCTATGTGCAAGCGGCGCTGGCGGATCAGCGATTGGTGGTGGCTCGCCGTCGAGAAGATCTGGCTGCGCAGCTGCTTGCTTCTGCAAACGCACGGCTGGAACTGGGCGCAACGGGAGCGCTCGATGCGAACCTGGCGCAGATCGAACAAGGTCGCGTGCGGGGTGATGTGGCGCAGACCGAAGCGCTGCTGGCGAGTCGACAGACCCAGCTTGGGATTCTGTGCGGACTGTCTCCTTTGACGAAGCTGGTGCTGACGACTGATCACTCGACGCCGCCGCAGCTTGCGAACAGCTCGGAGCAGCTCGAGTCTCTGTATGCGCTGGCGGAACAGGGAAGGGCGGATCTGCTGGCCATTCGGAGACAGCAGTCTGCGCTTTCCAGCGACGTGAGTCGTCTGCGCAGAGAAGCGATTCCCAACCTGACCGTGGCGTTCGATTATCAGCGCGATCTGCCCGGACAAGACTTTGTGGGTGGAACGGTGGGACTCACGTTTCCGTTCTGGAATCGCAACCAAGGTCCGATTGCGCAAGTGACCGCGCAAGAGCTTCAGCGACAAGCGGAAGAGCGGCTCCTGCTCACGCGGATTCGGGGAGAAGTCGCGGTGGCGCATCGCAAGCTACAGCTTCTGCGGGTTCAGGTGAAAGCGTTTGAAAAAGACGTACTGCCCCCAGCGGAGCGCAACATTGAGCTGCTGCGCCGAGGCTGGCAAGCAGGAAAGTTCGATCTGTTTCGCGTGATCACAGCCTCTCGCGAGCTGGCAGAGACACGGCTGCGATTTCTCGACTTGCTGGAAGATTTATGGCTCGCAGCGATCGAGCTAGAGCGCGCTGTGGGCGCACCCCTTTTGGTAGGAGTTCCGTCATGAAGACCCCTGAGACAACGGTTCCAAGTCGTGGCATTCGCGTGATCGGTTGGATCGGTCCCGCCGCGCTGGGACTTGCACTGGGCGTGCTGATTGGAAAGAGTCGGGAATCAAGCACAGCGACGGACAAATCGAGTCCTTCCGCGACGCAAGATGCCGCAACAGAGCGCCTGAAGCTGACGCAGTTGGCCAGCAAAAAGAACCCGATTGATACGGCGGTGTCTCAGCGGATTCGCCTGGCAAAAGATGTCGAGCTGGTGGGCTCTGTAAGCTATGACGCGGATCACTTTGCGCAGGTGGGACCGCTCATCGCTGGACGGATTGTGGCGCTGGAAGCAGGCATCGGCGATACGGTCAAAGCTGGACAGGTGATGGCCGCGCTAGAGAGTGCGGATGTGGGCCAAGCGCAAGCGGCGTATCTGACGGCGCGTGCTGCGGTGATGGCCGCGCAAGCGAACCTGCGCAGAGAGCGCGAGCTGGCAGAGCGGCGGGTGTCCTCCGTTCGTGAAAAAGAGCTGGCGGAAGCCCAAGCTGCGATCGAGGAAGCGAACCTGGCTGCTGCAACGCAGCGACTTCGTGCGCTGGGCGTGCGACCGGAAGACATCAAAGCGTTGGAACGAAGTGGCAGCGGTCCGGGACGGGTTCCGCTGGTGAGTCCGATTGCCGGTGTCGTGCTGACGCGCGAAGTGACGCTGGGTCAGTCGGTACAGCCTGCGCAAGATGCCTTCCGCGTGGCCGATCTGTCGCGGCTGTGGGTGGTGCTGGATCTGTTTGAAAAGGACGTTGCGTTCGTTCACAAAAACCAAAAAGTCGTGCTGCGAACGATGGTCTATCCGGGCAAGCTGTTTCCCGCGCGGGTGGCCTATGTTGGTCAAGTTGTCGACGAAAAAACGCGCACCGCACAGGTTCGGATCGAGTTTGACAATCCCGAAGGACTGTTTCGTCCGGGCCAGTTTGTGACCGCAACCCTCATCGGAGATCCAGCGCGTGCGCAAGCGGATGTGCTGGCGGTTCCGATCAAAGCCGTGCAGACGGTGGAAGGAAAGCCGCTGGTGTTTGTTGCAGAGCCCGATGGTTTCTTTACGCGGCGCAGTGTCGAGCTAGGAATCACAGGTGGCGGAATGATCGAAGTGCTATCCGGTCTGAAGGAAGGCGAGCGAGTTGCCACCGACGGCGGATTCCTTCTCAAGAGCGAGCTGCTGAGGTGACATCATGCTGGAAAAACTTGTTCGATTCAGCGTGGAGCGGCGCGGTGTTGTCCTGATCTTGGCACTGATTGTGGCCGCTGTTTCGTTTGGTGCGGTGAAGAAGCTGTCGGTGGATGCGGTGCCTGATGTGACGAACGTTCAGGTGTCTGTGCTGACCTCTGCTCCGGGGCTTTCTCCGTCGGAAGTAGAGCAGTACATCACCTATCCGATCGAAACGGCGCTAAACGGTCTTCCTGATGTGTCCGAGATTCGCTCTGTGAGCCGTACTGCGGTGTCTGCGGTCACGGTGGTGTTCAAAGACAACGTGAATGTGTGGTTTGCGCGGCAGCTTGTGTCTGAGCGCATGAAGATCGCAGAGGTGGACATTCCGCCCGAATACGGACATCCAGAGCTTGCTCCGGTGTCTACAGGACTTGGGGAAATCTACGAGTTCTACCTGGAATCCACCGACGGAAAACACTCTCCGATGGAGCTGCGTACGCTGCTTGATTGGGTGGTGTCGTACAAGCTTCGATCGGTGCCCGGTGTGATCGAAGTAAACGCGATGGGAGGCGAAGCAAAGCAGTATCAAGTGGTGCTCGATCCGAAGCGACTGGCGGCCTACAAGCTGTCGCTCGGACAGGTCTACGACATGCTGCGTCGCAACAACGCGAACATCGGTGGTGGGTACATCGAAAAGAACCGCGAAAGCTACGTGATTCGCGGCGAAGCGCAGTACCAAGATCCGCGTGACATCGGCAATACCGTCATCGCAACGGATCAAGATGGAACGCCGGTGCTGCTCAAGCGACTGGCGCAGGTGAAGCTGGGACCGGCGCTGCGCTTTGGAACAGTGACCAAGCACGGCAAGGGAGAGATCGTCGCGGGAACCGTGATGATGCTGATTGGACAGAACTCGCGTGAAGTGGTGGGCAACGTCAAAAAGGCGCTCGATGAAGTGTCGAGCAGTCTTCCTGCTGGCGTAAAGATCAGCACCTATTACGATCGCGCGCAGTTTATCAATCGCATGCTCAAGACAGTGTTTGTGAACCTGTCGGAAGGTGCGGCGCTGGTGGTGCTGATTCTGTTTGTCACGCTGGGAACGCTGCGCGGAAGCTTGATTGCTGCGCTGGCGATTCCTCTATCGATGGGAATCGCGGTGATCGGAATGGTTCAGCTGGATGTCACCGGCAACTTGATGTCGCTTGGCGCGATCGACTTTGGCTTGCTCGTCGACGGAGCGATCGTGATGTTGGAAGCGGTGATGGTGCGTCTTGCGGTCCGTGATGGCAGTCCGGTGAGCGTTCCCAAAGCGGTGGCGGATGCGATGTCTCAGTCCGCGCGTGCCGTGACGTTTGCGGTCGCGATCATCATGATGGTGTATCTGCCGCTGATGGCGCTGGAAGGTGTCGAAGGACGGATGTTCAAGCCGATGGCGGTGACGGTGGCGCTGGCTCTTTTGGGCGCGCTGGTCTTTACGCTGACGGTGTTTCCGGCCCTGGCTGCGATGGTGCTGAAGGCTCCCTCCGTTCAATCAGGAGACGGTCACGGACATCACGGTGGCGTGTGGGGACGACTTCAGAATGCGTATACCACGCAGCTGGACAGACTCCTTTCGCGACCGATGATGGTGTACGCGGTGGTGCTGGGACTGATGGTGGTGACGGCGCTGGCGTCTTCGAACTTGGGCGCAGAGTTTATTCCTCGGCTGGAAGAAGGTCAGTTTGCGTTCGATGTAAAGCGGCTCCCTTCGGTGTCGATTACGGAGGCGCAGCGACTGGGAACGCAGATGGAAGAAGTGGTCTCGCGCTTTCCTGAAGTCGAGTCGGTGGTGACGCGAACGGGACGCGCGGAAGTGGCGACGGACCCGGTGGGACCGGATGAAACGGAAGTGGTGGTACAGCTCAAAGAAAAAGAGCAGTGGACCACCGCGCATGATCTCGATGAGCTGGGAGAAAAGATCAAAGTCGCGGTCGAGCGAGAAGTGCCCGCGACGTTTGTGTCGGTGTCACAGCCGATTGAGGATCGTGTAAACCAGCTTTTGTCTGGCTCGCGTGCAGACGTGGTGGTGAAGGTCTTCGGTCCTGATCTGCAAGTGTCCAAAGGACTCGCGGATCGGGTGGCTGCGATCCTGCGAACGGTGCCCGGATCGGGAGATCTGCGTGTACAGCGCGTGCTGGGACTGCCGCTCCTCAACGTGAAAGCAGACCGGCTGCGGCTGGCGCGCTACGGCATTCCGGCAGATGAAGTGCTCGCGGTGGTGGAGTCTTCTCGAGTCGGTCGCAGCGTCGGAAAGATCTTTGAAGGTCCGCGTCGCTTTGATCTGGTTCTGCTGCTTCCGCCCGCGCAGCTTACGCCCGAGTCCTTTGGTGAGCTGCTGGTAGGAACCGGACAAGGACAGCTGGTTCCGCTTGCGCAAGTGGCAGACATTCGCGAATCGGAAGGACCGGCGGTGATCAACCGCGAAGGACTGGAGCGACGCGTGATGGTAGAAGCCAACATCCGAGGCCGCGATCTGGTCAGCTACGTAGGGGAAGCGCAGCAAAAAGTTCATGCACAGATCCAGCTTCCGACCGGCTATCGGCTCGATTGGGGTGGGCAGTTTGAAAACTTCACGCGCGCCAAAAACCGTCTGATGTTGGTCGTTCCGATGGCGCTGGCGATCATCTTCGGCATGCTGTTCCTAATGTTCGGAGATCTGCGCTACGCCATCGCGGTGTTTGCCTGCGTTCCGCTTGGTGTCGTGGGCGGTGTGATCTCGCTGCGACTGCGTGGGCTGCCGTTTTCGATTCCTGCTGCGGTCGGCTTTATCGCGCTGTGCGGTGTGGCGGTGCTAAACGGCGTTGTGATGGCGTCTGAGCTGAAGCGACGGATTGCGGAAGGACAGCCGCTCCTTATCGCACTGCGTGAGAGTGCAGGTGGCGCGCTGCGACCGATCATGACGACGGCGCTGGTTGCGGCGATTGGCTTTTTGCCGATGGCGCTGTCTACGCGCTCGGGAGCAGAAGTTCAGCGACCGCTGGCGACGGTGGTGATTGGTGGCATTCTGTCTTCGACGTTCCTGATGCTGGCGGTGCTGCCGCTGCTGCTGCGCGGACTGCTTCAGCGTGAAAAGGACAGTGACGGAGACGGGACAGAGCACGCTGTGCTCTCTGCGGCTGGTTCTGACATCGTGTCATCCAGTACGACGTAGCCCAGCCAATAGACAGACACCGCACCGGACACTGGGTGAATAAGAGGCGTTTCATACTCCTCTTATTTGCGGCGATGTGCCCCGATAGAACGGGGCTCGATTGACAGTGTCTGTGTGCTGTGTCTCTCTTGTAGGTGATGACAGCGCGTACCGCAGCTTGGCTTGTCTCTGTCTGCTTGGGCAGCTTCTTTTCGGGCAGCTCGCTGGCTGCGCCTCCGACGAATCCTCCGGCCAGCTATCCTGCGCCCAGGTATCCAGATCTCCTCTTGACCGATCGCCGCTTGTCGCCAGCCGATACGGTGATGCCGCTGTCTGACTGGGGGGCCATTCGACGCGCTGCGTCGACGCGCTTTCGTCCGACACGGGAGCAGATCACGGACGCAGGTAAGCCCAAGGTGCTGCTCCGGCAGCTTGCGCAGCCTAGTCCGCCCCAAGGTCAGCCGCCCGGTCGCAAGATCAGCACCGATGACAACGTCGAGCTGCAAGACACGGTAGATGCCACGGTGCGCAGCTATGAACGACCGACGAGCACGCGCACGGTGGAGCTGGTCGTGACGACCACCGACCTTGGCCAGATCGAAGAGGTTTCGGTTTCGCTGCCATCGGGAAGTCCACGCTTTGATGAAGAAGCGATCACCTGTCTGCGCGATGCATTTGCAGCCTATCCGCCCAAGGAAGATCGTCGTCCGATGCTCAGTCGCTGGCGCATTCGCGGCGGCTACGGAGTGACGCTCCCACGAGCCCTTGCGCCGATTACGCCGCGTGCCGCCAATGCCAAAGTGCCAAACCAAGGAATTCCAATGCTCGTGCCGGTTTGGGGATCGTTTGATGAGTCGCGCGGCACCACCCAGACGAGGCATGCATTCGCCGATCTGATCGACACCCAGATCGATCTGCTCGAGCAGCGTCCCAAGTAATCGCTCCGACGGGTGCTGGCTGCGAAAATCCACCTGATTTCCGACTCTTTTTCCTCCGTCTTTACCTCCTGTTCTTCATCGCGCGATCCCTTCTCGTCTGGTCTTGCTGCGTGCTGCCGATCGGACTCCGCAGCGCAGTTGAAAAGTGAAGTTGAAGTCGCTGTGAACAGGGCTGGCGATCGCGGCATGCGGAGATTCCTATTCATTCCAATTTTCCGACGCTGACGTTGGAAAATCTGCGGCTGGTTCGCTGCTTGCTAGCAGCCCATGTGTGCTTCCCTCTCTCTTTCCTTCGTTTCGCTCGCACCGCGCTCCAATCTCTGCTACGCGCTGCGAATTTCTGGGGGCTGTAGATTTTGTTGGATCTGAGCGATCCATCCGCGATAGATTGAATTTGTACTTAGTCGGGCCTGACGGCGACGGGGTAGGGCAGCTAGCCAGGCAGACTCAGCGTACAGTGCGCAGCCGCAAGAGCTTGCTGCCGCGTAGGGAGGTTCGTATGCGATACGATCATTCGTTTGCTCGTTTGTCGAAGGAACCGGCGCAAGGGAATCCGCTTCCATCGAGCACTGGGCGATCTCGATCGTGGCTTTGCGGGCTCCTTCTCGGTCTGTGTTCGTTTGTGGGAATCGCTTCGGTTGCGACGCCGCGCGCCATGGCTCAGGACCGTCGCATGACGGATCGCGTCACCGCAGTCATCGGAAGCTGTGGTTCCAAGGTCAAGTCGCTGTCTGGACAGGACGTCAGTGCCGTGCTGCGGAGCGCGCTCCTCAAAGAGCTGCGGGACTCTCCTTCGGTGCGCGTGTTTGAGGACGCCCGCAATGCGCAAGCGCTGGTGTCGGGCTTTAGCGTCGATGGCAGCGTGACCCAGCTTGCGCGTCACAATAGTGCGCAAGGTGACGTGGAAGTGAGCGCCGATGTCAGCTTGATCATCTCTTCACTTCCGGGTCGTCGTGTGGTTGCGATGGTGTCCGGTGGTGCGACGGTGATTGGCTCAGCGACAGCGGACACGCACTTTACGGGACTGCTCATCCAGAACCTGCAGCAGGAAGCGATTGCGCAGGCAGTTTCGCAAGCCACCGCAAGCTGGATCGAGTCGCTGGAACGCAAAAACCAGCGCAAGACCAAGCTGTACGCGATGGCTCCGTAGCGCATCACTTGTCTGGATGACAGGAGCGTTGCGCAATAAGAGGCGCGGAATCTGCTTCTTATTGCTTAGGTGTGACAGACCGCTTCGATGTTGTTCCCATCGGGATCGAGCACAAACGCGCCGTAGTAGTTTGGGTGATACATCGGACGCAGACCGGGCGCTCCGTAGTCCGTTGCTCCGGCGGCCATCGCGGCGGCATAGAAGGCATCCACGGCGGCGCGATCTGCTGCGGCAAAGGCGATGTGCGTGGGCGTGCTCTTCTGCTGACCGTCTTTCCAAAACGACAGCGGACCTGATCCGATCCAGAACTCCGGCTTGCCCTGCTTGCCAAAGCCACAGATGTTCGGGAATTCCTTCAGGGCGGTGATGCCAAGCGGAGCGAGCGCGCGCGTGTAGAAGTCTTTGGAAACGGTGTAGTCGCTGACTGGAAGCGAGATGTGGTCGATGATCATCGGGGTTTTCTCCTTGCGGATGACCTACCACATTTGGCGCACGGATTCTGCGCGTATGTTCAGTGATGAGGTGCGAGCGCGGCGCTGTAGACGGGCGAAGGCGATGGTGCGCTACTGCGGAGCGAGTGCGATGCCGCGATAGGCGGTGTTGGTCGCTGCGGTTGCGAGCGCGGTGGCACCAATCATGTCGATGGCGGTGCCGTCATCGACGAAGCTGACCACGCGGGGCGGACTCTCTGCGGTGGTCGCCAGCAGCACGACGTTATTGCCCGACACAAAGCCAGCCAGGCCGCGCGTTCCAGCGGTGAGGTTCTTGGCCAGCGTTCCGGCGAGCGCCCAGGTCGTTCCGCTCAGCTTCCAGCGCTGTACGCCGCCGCCTGCTGCCGAGCCGCGATCGTCGGCCACGTAGATGACATCGATGCCGGGCGTGGCGTCGCGGTCGAGCGCGACAAAGCCGTAGTGCGACGTGGTCGTCTGCGTCGCAAAGCCGCTCAGCAGCGTCGCCGTGGCCGTGGTCTTGGGCAGTCCGCCGGAGCCGACGATGGTGTTGATGCCCTGCGTGGTGCCCGATGCGCTGCTTGCGTACAGCTGACCGCCAAAGATGTTCAGCCAGCGCATGTTGTTGGTGAGCAGCGAGCCGCTTGGCTTGGTCGTGCTGCCAAACGTGGTGTAGACGATGCCCGACGCGCCAGCCGCCCACAGATCGATTCCGTTGTTGCTGGTGACGCCTCGGAACGAGTTGTTCGTCAGAAAGTCCGATGACGTGCTGGTGTCGAGCACGTCCTTGTTGTCCAGGCGACCGATGGTGCGGTTGCCGGTTCCGGTCGACGTCGCCATGCCGACTGCGGTGTCGTAGCCGCCGACGAGCACAAAGTGACCGTCTTCCGAGCGGCTCAGCTGACCTTCCGCCGTCGAAGTGCCGGTGATCGTGAGGATGCGATTCGTGCCCGCGACAGCCGTTGGAAGTGCTTTGGCGGCGCCCACCATGCTGCCATCGCTGATCTTGCGTCGCTCGAGGAATCCAGCGGTCGCGGTTCCGGCCAGCGCGTTTGTGCCATCACCGACGCGCAGCACGATAAACTCCGTCGGAGCAGGAAGTGGGGTCAGATCGGCACCCGCCAGATCAATCGGCGGTGCGGTCAGGTCTTCGCTAACGGCCATGTCCTCTTCGGTCGTGACAGCCATATCGGCAGGCTGTTCTCCCTCGGTGTTGTCTTCTCGACAGTTGGCAAGAGAGAGCAACAGCAGCGGTGCAAACAGCGCAGGTAGACGTTTCATCGATCTCTCCGATTTGATTGGAACGTGGATGTCTGGTCGGGGGAATCGAGACAAAAGTCTGGCCTCGTCAGCCGCCGTCGTCCCCCCCAAGGTCGCGTGCAGCAGCGTGTCAGTGCTGGCCTAACTACTGTGAGGCCACAGCGCTGTCGCTGCCAGACCAAAAGGGCAGGGTAGAAGGTGGTGTCAGCCTCGGGAAGTTCCCGACATCAGCGGGCGCTTCGGCGGCTTTCGCACAGTCGCATGCACGCAGTGAAGTGAAACCGGATCGGGCTGCTGTCGAGCGCTGGCTAGGACTGCGTCTCTGCGCGCCACACCGACGCCATCGGACGCTGGGCTTCTGCTTCGGGATCGATCGAGGAAGGCGGGATGTTTTCGGGCAGTCCAAAGCGCAGCGTATGGAGCGCTTCTTTGGCCGCTTGGTAGTAACACGACATCGTGCTGCGACCCGGCGCTCGGTCGGGAAACAGCAGCTCTCCACTGGCGGTCAGGATGCGTGACGCCAGCGACTCCTCTTCGGGATCGGCCTGGCCTTGTTCTTTCCACAGCATCTCAAACACCAGCGCTTGCTTGGTTGTGCCCAGCAGATAGACCCGACGCGGATCGACGCCGAGCACACGCATGTGCGGCTCCATCACCTTTAGCTCCAAGAGCGCCGCCATCAGCAGCTCCACTTGGAAGGCAATCATCCGCCGCTCTTTCCAGCGCGACAGCTTTTTGAGCTCCGACGGCAGATACTGAACCCCGAGCCCGACGTGACGCGCTTCGTCTTTTTCAAAGTAGAGCAACAGCTCACACAGCACCGGCTCGACCTGTGACTCGCGCAGCGCTTGAAAGATCGTAAGCGCCAGCGCCTCGATCATAAGCTGCATGCCCATCACCTTGAACAGCGGGTCGTTCGTTCGCAGCACGCCATCAAGCAGCACCCGCGCTTGGCGATTGAGCGGCTGCGGCGAAAAGCCCAGCTCGCGCAGGTAGTCGTGCAGCACGTAAAAGTGACGCGCTTCGTCGTGCGCTTGCGAGGTCGCCGCCAGCTTCGGTCCGAGCGGCACAAAGGAATCCGCCAGCTGACTGGCAATCTTCCACGCCGCCAGCTCTCCCCACATCAGGACTTGCAGGATGTTGCCGATGGCGGTGCGCTTTGCGTCATCGAGCTGGATGCCGCCGTGCTTGGCCAGTAGCTCCGGCAGCACCTTCTGACCATCCCACGCCAGCGCTTGGCCGCGATGGTACAGGTTTGTCAGCTTCTCTTGCCGTCGCGCAAGGTCTGCATCTTGGGCCAGAGAAAACATGTCAAAGGGCAGCGGACTGGGACCAAGACCTGCGAGCCACATGGCCAACCTCCCGAGCTACTTGGTTTCGCGGAGCGAGGTCAGAATGGCATCTACCTGTTTTTTCGCATCACCAAACAGCATTCGCGTGTTTTCACGGAAAAACAGCGGGTTGTCGATCCCGGCGTAACCGGACGCCATGCTTCGCTTCATCACCACCGAGGTCTTGGCCTTCCACACCTCGAGCACCGGCATGCCGTAAATCGGGCTCTGCGGATCATCGAGCGCCGACGGATTGACGATGTCGTTGGCCCCAATCACCAGCGCCAGGTCGGTGCTGGGGAAGTCTTGGTTTATCTCGTCCATCTCCAGCACGATGTCGTACGGCACCTTTGCTTCCGCGAGCAGCACGTTCATGTGTCCCGGCAGCCGTCCCGCGACCGGGTGAATCGCAAAGCGCACCGTGGCTCCGCGCTCGCGCAGCAGCTTGGCAATCTCGTACAGCGGATACTGCGCCTGTGCGACCGCCATGCCGTAGCCCGGAATGATGATGACGCTCTTGGCTTCGCGCATCAGCTCTGCCGTCGCTTCGCCCGACACCGACTGCACTTCGCGCTGCTCGCCGCCCGCTTCCTTGGGCTTGGCTGGCGCTGCCCCTTCGTCTGCACCAAAGCCGCCGAAGATCACGTTCCAGATCGAGCGATTCATCGCCTTGCACATGATGTAGCTCAGGATCGCGCCCGACGAGCCGACCAGTGCGCCCGTGATGATGAGCAGGTCGTTGGACAGCATGAAGCCCGCCGCCGCCGCCGCCCAGCCCGAGTAGCTGTTGAGCATCGACACCACGACCGGCATGTCCGCGCCGCCAATCGCCATCACCAGGTGAATCCCCAGCACACACGCGATGCCCGTCATGATGAGCAGCTCGGTCGTCGCATGCTCTGCACCGAGAAACCGCACAAGCAGATAGCCCGACGCCGAAAGCAGCGTCAGGTTTAGCAGGTGCCGACCCGGAAGCAGCAGGGGCTTGCTGCGAATCGTGCCGCGCAGCTTGCCAAACGCGATGATCGACCCGGTAAACGTCACTGCGCCAATCAGCACACCGAGAAAGATCTCGACGTGATGAATCACCGCTTCCGCGCCCGAAAGCTGATGATCCGGCGACAGGTAGCTCGCAATGCCCACCAGGACGGCGGCGGCTCCGACGAAGCTGTGAAGCACCGCGACCAGCTCCGGCATGCTGGTCATCGCGACCCGCGCCGCCACGACTGCACCGATGGTGGCACCGACTGCGACTGCTCCCGCCAAGATGCCGACCGATTCCAGCCCAAGCGAGCTGCTTGAAAACGCCGTCAGCGTCGTGGCCACGATGGCCAGCAGCATGCCGACGATTCCAAACGCATTGCCGCGCCGCGCCGAAGACTGCGTGGACAGTCCTCCCAGGCTCAGGATGAACAGAACACCCGCCGCAAGATAGGAAACCGTAACGAGACTGGACTGCATGGGGCACCTACCTGCGGAACATCTTCAACATGCGCTGCGTGACCAGAAAGCCACCCGCGATGTTGATGGTTGAAAGCAGCACGGCCACTGCGGCCAAGATCGTGGCGGGCGCGAGCGGCGGACCGCTCAGCTTCAGCATGCCACCGACGATGATGATGCCTGATATGGCGTTGGTGACGCTCATCAGCGGCGTATGCAGCGCGGGCGTGACGTTCCACACCACCTGCCAGCCGACGAAGCACGACAGCACAAACACCGTCAGGTGCGACAGAAACGCCGGCGGCGCAAACAGTCCAATGCCCAAAAACGCCACCGCCATCAGCAGCAGCGCCGAAAGCTGCGCCCGAGGATTGACCGACGTGTCCTCGTGCCCGTGTCCGCCCTTGGCTTCCTTGCCCGCCGCCTTGACCGGCGCGGCTTGCGGCTTCTTGGCCTCGGTGGGAGGCGGCGCTTTCGGCTTCGGCGGTGGTCCCAGCACTTCGCCTTCGTGAACCACCAGCGCGCCGCGCACCACTTCGTCTTGCAGGTTGACCTGCCACTTGGTCCCACCGCCCATGTCCGTCAGCAGGTGAACCAGGTTGTTGCCGTACAGCGTGCTCGCCGTCGGCGCCAAGCGACTTGGCAGATCCATGTAGCCGATGACGGTGACGCCTCGGTGATTGATGACCTCGCCGGGCCGCGTGACCTCGCAGTTTCCGCCCGCTTCTGCCGCCAGGTCCACCACCACGCTGCCGGGACGCATCTGCTCGACATGGCTGCGCAGGATGAGCTGCGGTGCCGCTCTGCCCGGAATCAGCGCCGTCGTGATGATGATGTCCACCTCACGCGCCTGCTTTTCAAACAGCGCCATCTCTGCCGCGATAAACGCTGGGCTCATCTCCCGCGCGTAGCCGCCTTCGCCCGTGCCATCTTCGGCCAGCTCGACTTCCAGAAACTCCGCGCCCATGCTCTGGACCTGCTCGCGGACGACCGGACGCGTATCAAACGCACGCACAATCGCACCCAGGCCGCGTGCAGCGCCAATTGCCGCAAGACCTGCCACACCAGCCCCAATCACCAGGACTTTGGCGGGCGGAACCTTTCCGGCTGCGGTGACTTGGCCCGTAAAGAAGCGACCAAAGAAGCTCGCGGCTTCGATGACCGCCCGATATCCCGCGATGTTCGCCATCGAGCTGAGCGCGTCCATCTTCTGCGCCCGCGTGATGCGCGGGATGAGATCCATCGCCAGCACCGTGGCTTTGCGCGCCGCCAGTCGATCCACCAGATCCCGGTTTTTCGCGGGCCACAGAAAGCTCACCAGCGTCGCTTTTTCGCGCAGCAGCTCTGCCTCATGTCGGCCAAGCTGCGGATGCATATCAGGCGGCTGAACCTTCAGCACGATGTCCGAGCCCGCCCACAGCGCGGTGGTATCGCCGACCACTTGCGCGCCTGCTTTTTGATAGTCCTCGTCTCGAAACGATGCGCCATCGCCCGCGCCGGATTCAACCTGGACGGCAAAGCCAAGCTTACAGAGCTTGCCCACCGTCTCCGGGGTTGCAGCGACGCGCCGCTCTCCCGGCTTGATCTCTTTGATGATGCCGATGTTCATGTGTTTGGCCAAAAGAGCGAAGGCTCTCTCGATGAGAAATCGAACTTTTCCAGTGCTGAGAATAGGCCGATCCGTCGGCGAGAAACAAGCGCGCTCTGGGCCGAATACGCGGCGACGGACTTTTGTGAACCCTTGCGAAATCCCTGATTGTGCTTCTGCTTCGGACGTGGCTAGCATGACCACATGCAGACAGCGGATAGTCGCGACCTCGTCCTCGACCGGCTGTGGCAACATGCCCGCGCCCGTCCCAGCGAGCCCGCGCTGTACCAAAAACACAGCGACGGTGAATGGAAAGCGCTGACCTTTGCCGATTATCGCGACCTCGTCCATCGCACGGCGGCGGCTTGCGTCGCGGCGGGCATGCCAGAAGGTGGATCCATCGGCATCTTCTGTGAAAACCGCGTCGAGTGGGTCTTGGCTGCCCTGGGCGCGCAGGCTGCTGGCGGTCTGGTGTCCGGGATCTACATGAACTCGACGGACGACCAAGCGGTCTACATCTTGGCGCACTGCGAAGCCACGATTGCGGTCGTCGATGGTCCTCGGCAAGTCGAGCACCTGCTGCCGCACCTCTCCATGATGCCCAAGCTGTCGCGCATCGTGGTCCTCACCGAGCCCGATGTGGCGTCCTCGTTTGTCTCTAAGCCTGGGCTTGTGGTGAGCTGGCAAGAATTTCTCGACAGCGGCAAAGGCCACGAACAGACCGTCGATGAGCGCTTTGCCCGCCTGACCCCCGACACGCTCGCATCGCTGATCTACACGTCCGGCACGACGGGAACGCCCAAAGGCGTGATGCTGTCCCATCACAACCTGGCTTGGACCGCGCGCACCGGCCTGTCGACGTTTCAGGTCGATCGGCAAGACGTGATGGTGTCGTATTTGCCGCTGTCGCACATCGCCGAGCAGATGCTGACCATCTACGTCGCCATCACCGCCGGGATGAAGATCTACTTTGCGGGCGGCATTGATCAGCTCAAGGACACGCTGCTGGTCGCGCGTCCCACCGTGCTGTTTGGCGTGCCGCGTGTGTGGGAAAAGCTTCAGTCTGCGCTGGCGCTGCGGCTTGCTGAGCAAAAGCCCTTTCAGCGTCGCATCATTGCCTGGGCGCGCGATGTCGGCAGCCGCGTCGGTCACTACCGGCTCGAGTCCGGCTCGCCGTTTGGGCTGCTCGCGGTCGAAGAGATCGTCGCCCGCAAGCTGTTCTTTACCAAGATTCGCACCTCGCTGGGGCTGGAGCGCCTGCGCTTTGCCGTGTCCGCCGCCGCCGCGCTGCGCAAAGATGTCGTCGAGTTCTTCCTGTCGCTCAGCATCCCGATACACGAGATCTACGGCCTGTCCGAGAGCACCGGACCGCTCACCATGAATGTGCCGTCCGCCGGACAGACGCGCGTCGGGACGGTGGGACGACCGCTGCCCGGCTCGGCGCTCAAGCTCGCAGCCGACGGCGAAATTCTGTTTCGCGGTCCGAACGTCGCGCTCGGCTACTTCAAAGATCCCGCCGCCACCGCGCAGACCTTCCAAGACGGCTGGCTGTATACCGGCGACATTGGCGAACAAGACGACGCGGGCTTTTTGCGCATCACCGACCGCAAAAAGGATCTGCTGCGCACCTCGGGCGGAAAGTACGTCGCGCCCCAGCCGATCGAGAGCCTGCTCCGTACGCTGCCGCTCGTGTCCCAGGCGGTTGTGGTCGGCGAAGGTCGCAAGTTTGTCTCGGCCCTGCTGACGCTCGATCCAGAGCGCGCCAGCAAGTACGCGGAAGCAAGCGGCCTGCCCACGTCACGCACCGAGCTGATGGCCAGCGACAAGCTTCGCCAGTTTGTTCACGACCAGCTCGAGCAGATGAACGCGCAGCTTGCCCGCTTTGAGCAGATCAAGCGCTTCACCATCTTGCCGACCGAGTTTTCGATCGAGCGCGACGAAGTCACCCCGACCCAGAAGCTCCGTCGCAAGGTCATCACCAAGAACTACGCCGCCGAGATCGACGCGATGTACGCCGAAGGCGAGCCCACCGAGTCCTAGCCTCGGTCGCCCGCGCCGCACCAGCCTTCCGCGCTACAGCTTCGTCCAGCTTGTGCCACTGAGGGTCGGTGGCGCTTGCAGCGTCAGCGTGTACTCGGCCCGGCGGTTCTTTGCCTGATCCACGTTGTCGCCGGTCCTTACCATCGGCGACCGCTCTCCGTACCCGACAAAAAAGATCGGCATCCGAAAGCCCTTCTGTCGGAAGTACGTCGCAATCGACTTGGCCCGGCTGCGTGACAGCGTCAGGTTTTCCGCGTCGCCACCAATCGTGTCGGTGTGTCCCGTCACAAACAGCATCGGCTGCGGAATCGCGCCCATCACCACGCCTTGCTCGGACCACTTGAGCAGCGTCTTTTCCACCCGATCGAGCACCGTGGTGATCCGCCGCAGGCTGTCATCCAGCTTGGCTTTTTCGCTGTCCCGAACGTCCGACGACGCCGGGTCGAAGTTCACATCCTCGTGCGGGACCGCCACAAACCACGGATACAGGTTGATGTGGCCGCTCGCGCCGTCTTTGTCAAACAGCTTCACCGACAGCCGCAGCACCACGCTCTCCGTCGGGGCCGAGGTCGAAAACTCCCACGGAATCCGCAGCCACGTTCCGGGCGCTTCCCCCGCAAAGCCGACCTTGCCTTCGCCCATCTTTTCGCCGTCGTCCGAAAAGACCTCGATCTCGGCCCGGCCCGCTGGCGCCGACAGTGTCAGCTCCACAAAGCGCTTTTCGACGTTCAGGTGCGGCGACACATAGTTTTTGTCGTAGCCAATCTGCAGCGTCCGGTTTAGCACCGTGTCAAACGTCACCGGACGCTTCCAGAGCTGACCGCCGACCTGCGCCGTGATCATCCCTTCCCAGTGCGTCGCCCCCGGCTTGCCCGACCCGAGCTTAAACGAAGCCTTCTGGCCCGCTCCGAGCTTCTTTGACTGGTACTTGAACTCACCCGCTTCGCCGCTTGCCGATCCCAGCGACGGATCGGCTTCTTTGGCCACCAGCGCCACCGACAGCCCCGTAAGCGCCGCATCCGCCGAGATAATGAGCGTCGGCTGATCCGGCTGCGGCACCGGGGTCTTGAGCGAAAAGCGAACCGGATCGCCGTCCGCCAGCGCAGACAGAGCAAACAGCTGGACACAGACCGCGACCGCTTGCGAAAGACCTCGCCTCATCCGTGCAGCCTATCGCGCCGCCTCGTCGGCGTAAACGGCAGAAACGCGCCCCCGCTGCTTACTTCTTGCCCTTTGCTTTGGGCTGCGGCGCTTTGGCTTTTTCGATGTCCGCTTTGAGCTGCTCCAGCGTCTCGCACGACTTCTTGTTGCCCAGGTCACAGCCCTTTTGGAAAAACTGCTGCGACTTGTCGATGTCCTTGGTGACGCCGTTGCCGCTGCCGTACAGAACGCCCAGGTTGAAGCAGCCGTCCGCGTTTTTGCCGTCGCAGGCTTTTTCAAAGTAGGTCTTGGCCTTGGCCTTGTCTTCCGCGCCGCCCTGGCCGCCCAGGTACATCGCGCCACCGGCCACGCACGCTTGCAAAAACGCGCCCGAGCACGCCATGTCAAACAGGCTGCGCGCCTTCGGCTTGTCTTCCGGCCCGCCATCGCCGCTCGACATCATCGTCGCCGCGTTGTTGCAGTTGTCCAGCATCTCCGGCCCGCAGGTCTTTTCAAACAGCGCCCGCGCCCGCGTCTTGTCGACCTGCACGCCGCCTTCACCCGTGTAGCGCAGGCTCGCTTCGTTTGCGCACGCGACCAGGATTCCGCCATCACAGCCGCGCTTGTAATAGTCCGCCGCCTTCGGCTGGTCTGCCGCGACGCCTTTGCCTTGCGACAAGATCTCTGCCGCGATGACACACGCCTTGCTGTCGTGATCACACGCGCCCGGCAGAAACTTCAGCGCCTTGACATTGTCTTTGGCCTGCAGCGCCAGCGCCGCCTTGTTGTAGCAGTCCTTCGGAGCCGCACACGAGTCGGCATCCTTGGCCGCCGCCGCTGCCTTGGCCGCATCGTCCGGCACGGTCTGCGTCGCCGGTCCACACGCAGCCCCAAGGACCGCCATTCCCAACAGAAGTGAGCGAAACGTAAGCATCGGTTCTTCCTTGTCACCAGAAGGTGGATTGAGACGGCGGATTTACGACCCGCGCCCCGCTTTTGTCAATCGCGACAGCCCGCATTTGTACGAGCATCAGCCCGCAAAGGACGCTTTATGGACCCGTCGCCCCCTGTGCCCGCTCCGCCTTCGCCTGGTTCGTCCCCCGGTAGCAGCCTGCCCAGCTCCGATCCGCTCGTCGAAGGCCAGACGCCCTCCAGCTTGCTCACCAAGCGGATTGTCGTCGCTTCGATGGTCTCGATGGTCGCGCTCGCGATTGTCTGCGGGCTTGGGCTGGGCTCGCTGCGCCGACTGTCTCTGCAAAACGATGCCGAGATGGCCCAGCGCCTCGCCCTTCTCGATGAAAGCGAGGTCTTTCAGCTCCTTCTCTACCAAAAGGGCTTTGCCGTCGACTTCATGTTTACCGGCGATGAGCGCTGGCTGCGCGAGCTGGACCAAGGCCGCCGCGAGTTCGCCGACTGGCTCACCCAAGCCGACCGCACCGCCGACACCGCCGAAGAACGCCACCTGCTGGAGCGCATCCGTCGCGACTACCGCCAGCTAGACGCCGAGCACACCGCCATGATTGCCAGCTTCCGGCGCGGTGAGTCCAAAGAAGTCCGCCTTCAGCATCAGCGCATCTACAGCCAGCTCAACGATCTCGTTCACCTGTCCGAAGAGTTTGTTCGCACCTCTGCCGCCCAAGCCCGTGAGGAGCGCGCCCGCGTCCAGCACACCTTGCGACGCGACACCACGCTGCTTGTCAGCAGCAGCCTGCTTGGCATGATCACCAGCTTGCTCGTCGGCTTTTTGGTCGCCCGCCGCGTCGCCCGTCCGATCTATGAGCTTCAGCTTCAGGTGGCGTCCGCCGCCCAGCGCATCCGCATCGAAGTCCCGCCCGGTCGCGCCGGCTTTGAAGCGCTCGGTGAGCACATGAGCGCCATCTTGCGAAAGATCGAAGAAACCGACGCCGCCATCGCCGAGCAGCGCCGCCGGCTCATCCAAAGTGAAAAGATGTCCGCCATCGGCGAGGTCGCCGCCAAGCTCGCCCACGAGATCCTCAATCCCCTCACCGGCATCAAGGCCGCCGTCCAGCTGCTCGCCCGTAGCCGTAGTGACGACGACAGCCCCAGCGCCCAGGCCGCCCGCGACACCGCCCAGGTCGTCAGCCAGGAAATCGCCCGCGTCGAG
>ERZ724526.31-NODE-31-length-63085-cov-6.170760_pt1 | contig 63085 bp, 61 predicted proteins | sample MGYA00376059_ERZ724526 | MGnify/ENA primary metagenome ERZ724526 (study PRJEB28724, sample SAMN07190883) | activated sludge metagenome | isolation source: activated sludge of sewage treatment plant in Hong Hong | place: Hong Kong | collected 2016-03-17 ...
TTATTTTAATATTAAATTTTCCCTTCCCATTTTGCGGCTTCCTCTTTTTCCGCCTGTCGCAATGTCTTCAATAGTTGTGGAATTTGCTCGGTAAAAACTGCCACGAGTATGATAATATGAAAAACAAAAAGTAACAATACCACTAAAGAAAATGCATAATTACTCATCCATAAATATTCATTTATAGCTGCATACACGGTACTGATAAACAAAAGCACGATTGCAACCGGCTTTTGTAAGGCCAATAAAATAAAGGAGATGATTGCCAGCAGATATCCGGGAATCATGGGATTGGTAATGCTATTGGGTATAGCCACAGCAATATGCTGAATCAAACAGGTAAGCGATAATAAGGCACCCAAAATTCCACCCCATTCACAAATGTTTTTTTGCCAGTTGGTAAGTATTTGATTTTTCTGTGGTGTGGTCATTTAGCGAAATCTAAAAACCCAACTCAACAGCCGGATCCCAAAATAATTTTTTGAAATCAACAACGGTGTCGTTTTTAATTTTTACTCCTTCTTTTTTCAACAGGCGTTCCATTTCGCCTGCAGGTGTAAAATGATGCTTGCCGGATAGAATTCCCAATCGGTTAACTACCCGATGAGCGGGAACTTTTGGTTTTACAAGATGAGCTCCATTCATTGCCCAACCTACCATACGTGCCGAAAGTTTGGTACCCAAACAATTGGCAATAGCTCCGTAAGAGGTAACTCTTCCTTTGGGTATTTGCCGGGCCACCTCATACACCAATTCAAAAAAGCCTGAATCGTTTTTTCCCGATGGTTTTATGGTTTGTAATCGGTTTGATGATTTTTTGGGTGCAGCCATACTCAAATTAAAGATTGAAATTAACAGTTTGATTGCTCTCTTTCTTTTAGTAATTCAGTTTTCTTCGGCTCCGGTACATTTTCATAATGATAGGGACAGTGCAGGCAACCATTACCACAGCAATACCCTTTTTCTAAATGATATTGAGCACTAAAAACAAACAACCCTTCTTCATTTATATAGTAATGGATATTTTCAATCAGGTTGCTCATATTCTTTTAGATAGTTTTTGAGTTCTTCATCCGCTTCCGGCCCCGGTAACTGTGCGGGTAATGAGAAACATACATAGTGAATACGATTGCTGCCGGCTATATCCAGCGATTCATAATGTGTTTTTATCTTCAATTCATCTTTTACATTTTCCTGTGCAAACACATCATCAATGTCTTCATGCAAAGTACAATTGTATTTTTCTATTACTGTCTTGGTAAAGCTGTATAATTGTGGGCTATCTGTTTTTAAATGAATCAATCCACCGGGTTGTAAAAAATGCTGATATTTTCTTAAAAATTTCGGATGTGTCAATCTTTTTTTTGCTTTTGAAGTACGCAATTGCGGGTCGGGAAAGGTAATCCAGATTTCCTGTACTTCATTTGCAGCAAAATAATCGGTTATCTGATCTATCTGCGCTCTCAAGAAAGATACATTATCAAGTTTATCCTGCAATGCTTTTTTAGCACCCACCCAAATCCGGTTTCCTTTTAAATCAACGCCAATAAAATTTTTGTGTGGAAACAAACGACCTAAGCCAACAGCATACTCCCCTTTGCCACAGGCCAGCTCAAGTATTATCGTATTCGTATTTTGAAAATGCTTGTTCCAATTGCCGGCAATATCATTTGGAAATTGCAAAACATTTTTAAATGTATTAAGTTCTGCAAAGCGTTCCAGTTTGTTCTGTCCCATGAAGCAAAGATAAAGAAGCTGAAACCCTGCTTTAAAACTTTACCTGAAAACCAATACCTACTAATGATTTTAATTGTAATGACGGCGATGTTTTATTTAGGCCAAACAGCCTTACATCATCATCATAAATCATATCTACACTCCAGGTGATGGCAAATAATTTACCCAGTTTTGCATTCAGCGTATTGGAAAGAAAAACATCTACGTTTTGCGGATTCTTATTATAATTTGAGAACAAGTCCAGCCTTCCTTTATATGAAACAAACTTGTTGAATTCTTTTAAATAATTGACAGTGGCAAAGCCCCCAAATTCCAATTTTGATTTCTTGCCCGGTGTCACACCATACAAGCCTTTATTTGCCAAAGCTGTATCGTTTACAATCACCCAGCGGGCACTGGCCGGAGAAAAATAAATGGACAGGTTTTTCGTTGGCTTATAATCCAAACCGGCACTCAGCAACAAATAACCGGGAGCCAAGAAATTGGAAGCATAGGTTTTTACATTATTTGAAAAAGTATAGCCTTTAAAAATTTGTGATCGGAAATTAAGTAATTCAGCGAGGCTTAGTTTTGGACTTATAGCGTGTCCTACTTTGGATAGAAAATCAAATCGGTCATCATTTTTTCTACCACCAATGCTTGTTGTATTCACATAGCCGAGATTAAAGTCAAAAGTATTATCCCAACTGGTTTTACCTTTTTTGTAAAAAGCAAATAGATTAAGAATAGAATTTACAGAGAGCGAAAAATTATCTCCTCCGGCGGCCCAGTTACTTAAGGAGCCTTGCGAAATGTTGATGCCATACAATCCGCCTTTTTTCCAAATCTTGTTTGAAGTATCCGCAGGCTTTTTAATGGTACGCTGTGTTTCTAATCTTATTTTTTGAATACTTGCATCTTGAGCCGTAACTGTGCTGCATATAAATGTAAAAACAAAAAATATCAATTGCTTCATACTACGAAATTTCTGCAAAAGTATTTTAATAGTAGTAAAATACCAATGAAAAAACCGTAACTGAATTTTCAATGCTAACGGTTGTTCACTTTGTACAAGTAAATAAAAAAGAAACGATTTTGAGTTAGAAAAAAAATAAGATGAATATCTGTATTGAATAACCTTTACGTTTTTATTTAGAATTGCTGTTGCATATAGACCATATTTAAAATGATGAATTGCTGAAAATAAAAAAACCATCGCTTGCACGATGGTTTAATGCTGTAGGGGGAGGGTTCGAACCTCCACGAGGTAGTTAGCTGTAAGGCACTGCATGCATTAGTGGTCAACCCATTACCTTACGTTTATCCTATTATCCTCACCCCCGAGACAAGAGGGCATGTCTGCCAGGCATTCGCCATTTCATCACCCCACAATCTTTAATAAGAACTTTGATAATACAAATATAGAAGTCATTTTTAATTTGTTCCAAATTATTCAATAATTATTTTAAATATTTAGACAATATCTAATAAATTTGAATAATATTTAAAAATATTAAAATTGAACTAATAAAATGACTTCAAAATTAAATCTTGACAAATTGGATCATCAGATCATTCATCACATGATGAGCGATGCAAATATTTCTTATGCCGAACTGGGGAAAAAATTTTTTGTCTCTGCCGGCACCATTCATGTTCGTATAAAAAAATTACAAGATGCAGGCATTGTAAAAGGAACCCGGTTCAATGTGGATTTCAAAAAATTAGGGTTTGATGTAATTGCATTTATCGGAATCTATCTGAAAGAAAGCTCATTGTATGATACTGCAGCTAAAGAACTTCAGAAAATTCCACAAATTGTTCGGCTAAACTATACAACCGGCAACTACAGCATGTTTGCAGAAATTGTGTGCAAGGATATTACAGAACTACGCCATGTATTACACGATGAACTGCAAAAAGTAAAAGGTATTGAAAGAACTGAAACCTTAATTTCACTGGAAGAAAGCCTGAATCGCTCCGTTAAAATTTTATAATAAATCAAAAGAAGGGGTTTGAGTATATTCGACTATCTAAATTTATTCATCATAAAAATAATTTATGCCCGATCTGGTAGATTTATTTGTCCGTTGGTGGAAAAAAATTTTATTTATTGTTATTGCATCTCTGCTCCTGGCAGCAATTGTTGTTTTAAAAAAGCCCAAAAAATATTTATCGGTGGCGAGCGCTGTGCCTGCCAGCACATTTGCAAGCGATAAGGGAAAAATTTTCAATGAAAATATTCAGGAGCTTTATTCAACATTGGGTACACCCGATGACCTAGATGTAGTAAGCGGACTGGGTACTTTGGATACGCTTTACCTTACCATCTGCGACAAACTTTCACTTCCGCAATATTACCATACAAATGGAACTGCTTCTCGGCAAGATGCAGCCGACAACATGAAAAAAAATTCTAAAGTATATAAAAGCGAATATGGCAACCTGAAAGTAAAAGTATGGGATAAGGAAAAAGATATGGCGGCGAAAATGGCCAATGAATTAATGTCGCAGTTGCAAAAAATGTTTCAACAAATTCAAAGTGCAGGAAATATTGCAATACTAGAAGGCTTGCTGGCTAAGAAAAAAGAAATGCTTAACAAAGTTGATAGCTTGAACCTTGCACCTGATGAAAGCAGAACGTCACAAATACTGCAATACGATAAGCTGATAAATGAATACCAGCTCATGGTAGAGAACAAACCACCGGCATTGATCATTGTAGAAAACGCCAGACCTGCCCAATATTATGATCAGCCAAAAATCCTGCTTACACTGGTCGCTACGGCTGTATTATCTTTTTTATTTGCATTACTGACCGCTATTGTTATTGATATTAAGAAAACACACTAAGGTGACAAATGAAATAAAATACAACAGAAATTTATTTTCATTTTTTTGTCTGCTCTTTGCTTGCACGGAAGCCTTAGCCCATTATACCCAAACATTTCTTATAGCCATCATTCCTTTCTTTGTATTAACTTGCTATGCTGCCTGGCAATACAGATTTGCCGCTTTTTTGATACTACTTTTTTCCATTTCATTTTCAATTGAATACCAGTTTTCATCTTCACTGGGTACCGATATTCCCGATGAACCATTGATGCTTCTGGTGTCTTTTATTTTTCTGGCTTACTGGCTTTATCAACCTTCAGTTTTTTCAAAAAAAATGTGGCAACATCCTATTTTGCTTTTACTCCTGCTATGTATTGGCTGGTCAGTTATTGCTACTTTGTTTTCATCACATACATTAATCTCTTTTAAATACTTACTTGCAAAATCATGGTACATCGGAGCATTTTTGATGGCACCATTCATCTTATTTAAAAATGAAAAAAATATACGAAGGGCAACAGCCAGTTTAACCGTCGGTATTGTGGCTGCCGCTTTTATTGCATTGGCAAGACATTATCCATATCAATTTCGTTTTGCATATATCAATGATGCATTGCAGCCATTCTTTAGAAATCATGTAAACTATGCAGCCTTACTGGTATGTGCAGCGCCTTTATTGCTGGGATGTTTTCAACTCTCAAAAACAAAAAAACAAAAGTCATTGATTTGTATTGGGTTTGTTATCGTATTTGCCGCTTTGTTTTTTTCTTATTCAAGAGGGGCCTGGCTGGCTTTGCTGTTCGGTGTAATCAGCTATGGGCTAATCAAAAAAAAATTATTGTTTGCCGCCTATATTACAGCCATACTTATTGTTCTGGCTTCTGTTTTCTGGCTTCGCCAAAATGATCATTATCTGAAATTTTCAAATGATTTTAAAACAACCATTTTTCATAAAAATTTTTCTGAGCACCTTATTGCCACCTACAAACTGAAAGATGTTTCTACAGCCGAACGTTTTTACCGCTGGGTGGCTGGGGCTAGAATGATTAAAGACAATGTCGCAGTAGGTTTTGGTCCGGGTACTTTTTATTACCATTACAAAAGTTATGGCCTGTCGGCTTTTAAAACCTGGGTAAGCGATAATGAAGATCATTCTACTGTACACAATTATTTTTTGCTTACAGCTATTGAACAGGGCATTCCGGGATTAATATTTTTGTTGCTCCTGTTTGGATGTTTGTTGTACTATGCACAGTATTTATATCACCGAACAAATATTCTGTTTTATAAAACAACTTCGCTCATTACCGGAATATTAGTGGTAATGATACTCACCTTAAATCTCCTTAGCGATTTAATAGAAACAGATAAAATAGGAAGTATTTTCTTTTTAAGTATGGCTGTGCTGATGGCAACAGATATCAACACCCAAAAACAACCAACCTCAGATTTTTCCCCTCACATGTAATGCATCTCGCAGTCCATTCCCCAATAAATTAAATGCAAGCACCAAAAGCATAATGGCAAAACCGGGTGCAAGAGCCAGCATGGGGTTATTAGTAATAATAAAATTGTAATTATCTCTTATCATCAACCCCCAGCTGGGTTGTGGAGGTTGTACACCAATGCCTATAAAACTTAATCCCGCTTCAATTACTATTGCTGATGCAAAATTAGCTGCAGCTATTACCAAAACCGGACCCATAATATTGGGCCAAATATGTTTTACAATTGTTCGATAACCGGAATAGCCCAATGCCCTTGTGGCCTCCACATATTCTTTTTCTCTTTCCACCAGTATTTGCCCTCGTACTGTTCTGGCTACATTCACCCACATGGTAAGACCTACAGCAACAAATACCTGCCAGAAGCCTTTGCCTAATGCCAGCGTAATGGCAAATACCAATAAAAGTGTAGGAATACTCCATACCACATTAATAAACCACATAATAATATTATCTGTTCTTCCACGATAATATCCTGCCAACGAACCCAGCATTAATCCAATAGTAAGTGATATAAATACCGTGATGAACCCCACACCCAGACTTACTCGGGTACCTAAAATTATTCGGCTGTAAATATCTCTTCCGTATTTATCTGTGCCCAATAAAAAAGATTGCTTTCGAATATTATTCTTTTCAAAATTGGCTATCGAAGTATTTGTTGCTACTACAATACTATCTTCAACCGATTCGTCTATAAAGCGAATGAGCTGCACACTATCTTTTCCAACAAACCGATAACGATTGACCGGAATATAATCATAGTTATCCGGTTTGCCATTGATCAACCTATTAAAAAAACCGGGAGCAGGTGTTTGTATTGCTTTGGGCAGTCGAACAAATGTTTTTGTATAACCGGGCTTTTCTCCTCCTATTTCCAGAATGATACGATTGGCATGTGGAGAAGGATCGGGTGCAATTAAATATGCAAACACTGCAACCAAAACAGCAATGGCAATAATAACCAAGCCAAATATTGCGCCTTTGTTTTTTTTAAGACGGCTCCAGGCGGCATTTGCAAAAGAAGGTGATGAAGATGCTGACATCAATACAAATATATTCCTATCCGTCTTACTGTATTTTGAAAATAATAAAGCATTGAATTTATTATTTCTTTATTGAACCTTCCTGCCCTTCCACTCGTACCTGCCCAGCTGACCCATAAAACCGGAACAAACCGTATAAAAAATATGTAGGGGCTGAAACAGTATAAAAGATATTATAAGTTGTGTTTGTTTAAAAAATTTTGCAACAGATATAAAAAAAGGGATTTCAATTAATGCTTTTATAAACAACATGGATAACAATGCAATCCAATATTCAAAACTCCAAAAACCGGCTGCCAATAGAACAAAAAAAGAAACATTAAAAAGATAAACCATTAATAAAATAGGGAATAGTTTCTTATCCTGATATTTTCTGGCCTTGCTGGCCCAGCGTATTCTTTGGCTAAAAAAAGATTTCCATGTTTTTTCAGCTTCGGTACACACAATAGCTTGTGGTGATTTCAGATAGCTTATGCCTTCCGGATATTTCAAACGCATTTTATGCACCAGCAGCATATCATCGCCGGAAGCAATCTGATCAATACCCGAAAAGCCTCCTACTTCATTAAATATTTTTTTCTGATAGGCCAGGTTGGCACCATTGCCCATGCTGTGCATTTTATGATGAATTGCTGCTCCGGTAATTCCCTGCAATATCAAAAAATCAAACGACTGAAAAATTTGAAGTGCCTTATTTTGATAACGCATAAACACCGGACCGGCCACCATTACCGGTTTTTTCTCTTCAATAAATGACGATAAAATGGAAAGCCACTGTGGCGAAACCCTGCAATCCGCATCTGTGGTTACAATCCACTCATTGGCGGCAACAGATATGCCGGTTTCAATTGCCTTTTTCTTGTAAGAATTTATTTGCAATCCGCTTAGTTGAACAAGCTTAATACCGGGATAGCTTTTTACAATCGTAGCCGTATGGTCGGTTGAATGATCATCAACAATAATTAATTCAAACAGATGAGCAGGATAATTTTGCTTTTGAATATCCTCAATAAGCGCAGCTATATTTTGTTCTTCATTTCGGGCCGGTATTACTATTGAAAAACTGATAGCAGGCTGAGGAATGATTGCTTCAAATACAGGAATTTGTTTCCAGCTCATCCAGTAGTTGAGTATAACAAAGCAATACAGAATGCCTAAAAAGACAACAACATAAAAAAGAATCATTGAGCCAAAACTAAATGAAATCTAATTAATTTATTATATTGAAAAAATGAATTTCCGAAATTGTTGTTTCTGTTTATGGGTTTTTACTTTTACAAGCAATTATGCACTTTCTCAAAGTGAAAATTTTACTGATATTTTTACTTACGCCGGTTTTATTTTAGGAAAAAACAAAACTGAATTAAAGGATACATTTTTTTGTAACAACTTTGATAGTAAAGGAAAAGTTCCGGATTCATTTTGTATTGGAGGTTTGATTTTTCTTTCTAATAAGCAATTATTATCAGTTAATCATGTTCCATTCCGTGATCTGATCTTAAGTACAGATTCTTCAGGAAAAATTATTTCTCTGGTACTGCTCTTGTCCAGTAGTTTGAAAGATAATAAAGCTGAACTGAAATCTATTAATAAAAGCTTTAGTGAAACAAAAAGATATTTACAGGAACGCTTCAATTTTACGGGGAAAAAAGAGCTTTACTATGAAGACAAATACACTGAAGTTACTTCGATGAGCTGGTATCAACCCTTATATTATATTCGTCTCTCAAAAAACAATTTTCCAAAAACTGAATCTCGGAAGCAAATGACTGTTATCCTGTTAGCAATTGAATTAAGGAGTTCAATCAAGAATTAAATTCAATATTTCCGCTACATGCTTTTCATGAAGCACCTGATGCCCGGCCGCTATTATGGTAATTGTACAATAGTCTTCAATTCCTTTTCTAAACCTTTCGCCCACCACAGGCAAAATGATGCGGTCGTGCTTGCCATACATCAATCTTACCGTTGTTTGCGCTTCATTTATAGCCTTCTTTATTTTTTGGAGATTGGGTTTTAGTTTTCGCAAACAAATCCATCGTTTATACAACAACATCCGCATCTCCTCATTATCAATATAATATTTTACAAATTTGAAAATACTTGCATTTACCAATCCTGATTTGTTCATCAATTTTAGAAAACCAAAAAACCAGCCGGGATGTTTCATTGTAAATGAAAATATTTTTCTGCCCATCAGTGTTTGTGTTGAAAACCGATACCAGAAATTTATTTTCAACCCATCAGGTGCCAGTAATATTAGTTTACAAAACTTATCAGAGGTCGCCTCAAAAAGACTGAGGGCTACCCGCCCTCCCAAACTAAAGCCCATCAACACAGGTTTTCTGTTATACGTTTCGCAGTTAACTATTTTCAACAAGTCACTTATTGTAAATTGAAGTCCTTCATTCCATTCCGTTTTTCCATGAAAGGGTAAATCGAAAGCAAAAAAACTAAACCGGTCCCCGGCTTCCTTTTCAAAAAAAGAAAAAACATCGGCCCCTTCTCCATACCCATGAAAGCAAATAACCGGCAGAGGCCCATTACCAAAGCGTTGGTAAGAAATAACAGAATTTCTATAGCGAAACTGCCTTTCCATAATTTTCTAAAAATTTAAAGCTCGAAAAATTGGCCGTGTCAAATATAATCCTATTTTTGATTAGTTGCACAAACAACTATATGCCAAACAACCAATTTAAAAAAGGAGAACTCTACAGTTTTATTACCGGAATAGCATCAACCGCTATTGCCCGCAGGCTGCAAAAAAAATTTAATGCCGCCGGGCTCAATATCACTATTGAACAATGGAGTGTACTCTATCATTTATGGAAAAAAGAAGGCATTAGCCAGCAGGAACTTTGCAATGCTGCGTATAGAGACAAACCCAGTATTACCCGCTTGGTTGATAATTTAGAAAAAGCAGGCCTCGTAAAAAGAGTAGCTGCCGAAAACGACCGCCGTATCAATAGAATCTATCTGACAAAGCAGGCTCAAAAACTACAAGAAGAAACAATGGCGATGGCGGACGATACACTTAACGAAGCGCTTGTAAAAGTGCCGGCTGACAGAGTTGATGTATGTAAAGAAGTATTGCAAATTGTTTACGACAACCTTAAATAAAAATTAATCTATTACAAAATACATTTAAAACTTTAGAAAATGAGTACCGAAATCACAAAAACAAAATTGCTGAAAGGTGGCGAATGGCTGATTAAAGAATCTCTGGCTCAGGAAACATTTACCCCTGAAGATTTTAATGAAGAGCAGCGCATGATTGGCGATATGTGTACACAATATCTGGATGCAGAAGTATATCCCATTCTGGATCGTATCGACAATCTGGAACCCGGATTGATGAAATCTTTATTGACAAAAGCGGGTGAGCAGGGTTTGCTTTCAGTTTCTTTTCCCGAAGAGTATGGTGGCCTGGGCAAAGACTTTGTTACTGCAACCATTGTAAATGAATACCTGGGTGCCGGTCACTCCTTTTCGGTAGCCATTGCAGCACACACAGGCATTGGCACACTACCTATTTTATATTTTGGCACACCGGAGCAAAAACAAAAATATATTCCTAAGTTAATAACCGGAGAATGGGCAGGTGCATACGGGCTTACAGAACCCAATAGCGGTAGCGATGCGCTGGGCGCAAAAACAACAGCCAAGCTAAGCGACGATGGCAAATATTATATTCTCAACGGACAAAAATGCTGGATAACAAATGGCGGCTTTGCGCAGGTTTATACTGTGTTTGCAAAAGTAGATGGCGATAAATTCACCGGATTTATTGTAGAACGTGGTACAGAAGGTTTTACACAAGGGCCCGAAGAACATAAAATGGGTATCAAAGGCTCTTCTACGGTACAGTTATATTTTCAGGATTGTAAAGTACCTGTAGAAAATGTGCTGGGCGAAGTGGGCAAAGGGCATAAAATTGCATTCAACATTTTAAATATTGGTCGTTTAAAATTAGCGGCCGCTGCATTGGGTGGTTCCAAAAGAGCATTAACCGGAACTGTGGAATACGCAAAAACCCGTGAACAGTTTAAACAACCTATTTCCAACTTTGGCGCCATTAAACACAAGCTGGCCGAAATGGCCATACGCATTTATGTAGGCGAATCAGCCCTGTACCGCATGGCTCAATGGATTGATGATAAAGAACACGAACTTTTAGATGCCGGAAAACCTTTTAACGAATCGCTGCTGGGTGCTGCCGAAGAATATGCAATTGAATGTGCTATGTTGAAAGTTTTTGGCAGTGAAGTGCTGGATTATGTAGTTGATGAAGGTGTTCAGATACACGGTGGAAACGGGTTTAGTGCCGAGTATAATATATCCCGCGCCTACCGCGATAGTCGCATCAACCGAATTTACGAAGGCACGAATGAAATCAACAGATTATTGACGCTGGACATGACATTGAAAAGAGCAATGGGCGGAAGACTGGATTTGATGGGGCCGGCAATGTCCGTTCAAAAAGAGTTGATGAGCATCCCTGATTTTGGAACTGACGAAGAAGCGCCTTTTACAAAAGAAAAAAAGCTAATAGCCAATTTCAAAAAAGCCATTTTGATGACCGCAGGTGCAGCCGTTCAAAAACTGATGATGAAAATAGAAAATGAGCAGGAAGTACTGATGAATATTGCCGATATGGCCATTGAAGCTTTTAATGCAGAAAGCGTATTGCTAAGGGTGATGAAAAAAGTAGAAAAAAATGGGGATGCCGCTACTCAACACGAACTGCTGATTATGCAAACATATTTATACGATGCAGCCGACCGCATCAATAAATCGGGCAAAGACTCCATAAATGCTTTTGCAAGTGGTGATGAACAAAGAATGATTCTAATGGGGTTGAAAAGATTTACAAAAGCAGAACCCTTTAACAGTAAAGAAGCCAGAAGAAAGATTGCAGATAAAATGATTGATGAAGGAAAGTACTGTTATTAATTCCAAAGCTCCCGATCAAAATCTAACAAAGGGGTATTACTTACACGTATTACCCTTTTTTCATGTTTATTAATTTCGTTGAGCTCTTTCCTTACTTGCTTGGCCTCAAGTAGTTTATCAATTCGTCTTCTTTCATATACAACTCCTAAACAAAGTGCAATTGTCGAAATAGACAAATTCAGGTTATACAGGAACATAGTATATTTTACCTCCTGCGATTTAGAAACATATACCAATAAATATAAAATAAGAAATAAGCCAAAGCCAAATAATAAGCCGCCTAGCATAAAACATTTCCCAAGTGCCTTTTTATTTCTTACTACTACTTTTGAATGTTTGTAAAACAAATAAACGATTAAACCAAATACTACAAATAGTCCGGGCCCCAGAATAATTGTTATTGTTGAAAAATTAAATCCATTTAACACCACCATAATCACTTCGAAAAGAATATATAAAATCGTAAACCACCTGAGGCGTTTGGCAAACAAATTAGAAGTACTGAAATAAGAAAGAAACAACAGCATCAAAGGAGCATTCAATAAATTGTTTGTAAGGCCGGTTGCCGCAATAACATCCTTGCTCACATGAACATATCCATCTATCATCAGGTTGTACATAAAAACCGGAATAAAATAGGCAATCAGTGCAGGAAAACTTTTATATGTGCCGAGTCTTTGGTAAAGTACTACTGCAATAGGTAAAAAAGATGCTACAGTTGCAATAAAGGCGAAAATTGAAAAAATATTCATAGGTTTATTTCATCTAAAGGAATAAGGTCAATTCTTCTCTTATGTCAATCGTGTCTGCAATATTAACGCACGATATTTTTTATTTGCATTTATATAATTAGCTTTCCGTAAAAATTGAGTAAAACCATGTTTATCAATTCGTAGGACTACGAAATACAATCATGGAATTTTTCTAAATTGCGTTTATGATCCGGTTTTTAATGTTTTTTGCAGTTTTCCTGTTTAGTTTTTTTACTAAAGCGCAATCAGTTATTATCGGTCGCACCACCGGCACATTACCCCATTTAGAATATGGCTTGGGTGCAGATAGACTTGGGGGTGCCAAGATGACTTATCTGGATACGAATGTGCTGATTCGAGTGGTTGATAGCATTGAAGACAAATACAAAGTAGCATTGACAAATAGTCGTCATGCTTATTTACCTAAAAGATTTTTTAAAGCTGATAATGAAATAAAACCAAAACCATTTTACCTCACCGGAAGCTGGATGGTAAGAGGTGATGAGCAATACGACTATGTTAGCATTTCATTAGACGAGAGACTCCCTTATAAAAGCGAGCAACAAATTAATCCTTCCAGAATTGTTGTCGATATTTTTGGAGCTACCAGCAATACCAACTGGATTACACAACGCCTTACGGTAAAGGAGGTAAAAAATGTTTGGTATGAGCAAATAGACAATGATGTTTTCCGTGTTAATATTGATTTATCACATGAACAACATTGGGGATACAGTATTTACTACGAAGGAAAACGGCTAACCATCCGCATCAAACATCAGCCGGCAAGTCTGAAATTAAAAAACCTGAAAATAGCCATTGATGCCGGACATGGCGGCGAGAATAACGGCGCTACCGGTATTACTTCAAAAATTAAAGAAAAAGATTACACGCTTTTATTTGCAAAACAATTAGAACAGGCATTGCGTCGTCAAAAAGTAAAAACATTCATGACAAGAGAAAAAGACACTTCCCTTAGCATGAATGAACGAATGTTGATGATAAAAAAAGAAGACCCTGACTTTTTAATCAGTATTCATCTCAACTCATCAAGTAAGGACAGCATCAAAGGCGTAAGTGCTTATTACAGACATATCGGCTTCAGACCGCTTACTCAATTTATTCTTACAGAGATGCTGAAACTGAAGCTGGATAATTTTGGAAACATTGGCAGTTTTAATTTTACGCTTAATGCGCCTACCGATTATCCTAACTGTCTGGTAGAAGTTGCTTTCTTGAGTAACAAAGAAGATGAACAACGCATAATGAACTCCAAATTTCACAAAGAAGTGGCTACGCAAATTACCAAAGGAATAAAAAACTGGTTGAAATCAATGCGCTGATTCATCGGGGAAAACCTCGCCACGATGGCAGGTAATGCAGGTAACCGTATTCAGATACTCGGGTTTTTGTGTTTTATGAAAGTAAAAATATTTACTGTTGATGTCCCGCACCATTCGCATCATATCTCTGGCATTCTCCTTCATAGGATCTTTATCTGAAGCAAAATTCAGACTATCTGTAAACCCCTCATAAGCTACATGGCAGAAATTACAGCTAACGCCTAGTGCCTTGTTGTAGCTATGCATGATGCTATCCAGTTTTTCATCGCTGATGTCTTTTGGCAACACTTTTAAATTTCTTTCGCCGGTTTGTGGAATTCTGGTAGCAGCCAGGAGTGCTACAACCGATAAAGAAAGTATTGAAAATATTTTAAACGTTTTGTACTGCATATTGGGTCATTGTCAAATAAAAACGAAAATTAAAGAAAAATGGTTGCGCCCTTATTGCTTAATACTGATATTTTTAGCACCCGCCTCATCCAGCCACCAGTATAGTTTCCCTTTTTGAGGATGTATTACCTGGGCAGGATAAAGACTTGCATTTTTTTTGCCTTTTATTATATGTTGTACTGCCATCGCTTTATCAGCCCCCGAAACTAAGAATGCAACAACCGCAGCTTTATTTATAACAGGTGCCGTAATGGTTATTCTGTACATATTCTGTTCTTTCAAATAAAACGAACTTACCCATTCTTTTTTTTCATGTACTACATCATAACCGGGAAAAAGTGAAAGTGTATGTGCATTATCACCCAATCCCAATAAAACAAAATCAAATGTATGCCTGCTTGCAGCAAAATATTTTTGTAATACTTGCTGATAAGCAGTTGCAGCATCTGCAGGTTCCATATCCGTAGGAATGATATGTATTTGCTCTTTCTTAACCGGAATGAGGTCAAGAAAATTTTCAAATGCCATACGGGCATTATTTTTTTCATCATTAAAAGGAACAGCTCTTTCGTCACCCCAAAAAAATAAAATCTTTGCCCATTCTATTTTTTGTCGATAATTTTCAGTGCTGAGTATCTGATAAAATTTTTGGGGTGTACTGCCGCCCGAAAGACAGAAAGAAAAAAAAGATTGCTTCTTCAAAACATCAGCCACATACAGCACAAACCAATCAGCAAGGCTTTTGCTCAATTCATCAATATTTTTTTTTACAATGATTTCCATTTCAATATTTATTTGGCAGGAAGCGTAACCCAATGATGGCCGTCTTTTGCTATTAATGCTTCGGCATCTTCGGGCCCCCAGCTACCGGGTGCATAATTTGGAAAATCAACCGGTGGTCTTTTTTGCCATACGTCCAATATGGGTTCTATTATCTGCCAGGCAGCTTCTATTTGGTCGGCTCGCATAAACAAAGTTGGATTTCCTTCTATTACATCCTGCAATAATGTTTCGTAAGCTTCCGGTTCTTGTCCGCCGTTTTCTTTAGCATAGTCAAATATCATATCCACGGGATTTAGTTCCATTTCCGGCCCGGGCTTCTTTGCCTGAAAACGAATTCTGATATCCGTTTTGGGCTGAATGCTAAAAACAAGTCTATTTGCCCTCCAGGTGTCGGCTGCTGCTTGCGGAAATGAATATCGCGGCGATTCTTTAAACTGTACAGTTATTAAAGTAGTTTTTTCGTGCATGGCTTTTCCCGTGCGTGCATAGAAAGGTACATTTTCCCAACGCCAGTTGTCCACAAAAAATTTTACTGCAGCAAAGGTTTCAACCGGCGATTGAGGATTTACATTTTTTTCATCATGATATGCTTTCACTTCATTTCCCTGCATCCATCCTCCGGCATATTGTCCTCTCACGGCATATTCATGTACATTTTCTGCTGTTATTTTTCTAAGTGCATGCAGTACATCCACCTTTTTATTTCGTATTTCATTTGCATCAAATGAAACGGGTGGTTCCATAGCTATCATACACAGCAATTGTAAAATATGATTCTGCACCATATCTCGCAATGCGCCTGCCTGCTCGTAATAGCCTCCTCGGTCTTCTACACCTACTGTTTCTGCCACGGTGATTTGTACATGGTCAATATAATTTTTATGCCAGATGGGTTCAAACAGTGCATTGGCAAAACGAAATGCCAGAATATTTTGTACTGTTTCTTTTCCCAGATAATGATCAATGCGGTAAATCTGCTCTTCACTAAAAATATTTGCCAATAACTGATTTAAAGAAGTGGCACTTTGCAAATCATGTCCAAATGGTTTTTCAAAAACAATTCTGGAAGTAGCTATGTCATTACACAGTTTATGAGCTGCCAGTTTTTTTGCAATGTCTGGCGCCAGCTGTGGTGCCACAGATAAATAATAAATCAAATTGGGCTTTTCATTCCACTCTTTAGTTTTTGACACTACCCAGTTGTTGATGTCATTATATGTACTGTCCACCAGCAAGTCCAGCTCGTGATAAGTAACTGCTGCTGCAAAGGATGGCCATTTTTCGGCGATCTTATCCTTGCGGCGAGAAAACTGTTGCACGCCTTCAAGCAACTTACTTCTATACGCATCATCCGAATCAAAATGGGTGCGGCCAACGCCTATGATGACAAATTTTTCAGGGAGAAAATTGTCGATATATAAATTGTAAAGTGCAGGTATGAGTTTACGATTCGTTAAATCGCCACTGCCGCCAAAAATAAAAAGGATTGCTGGTGTATTTTGTTTCTGATCTTTCATTGTAAATATTTTTTTTTTACCATTCAGTATGAAAAACGCCTTCGCGGTCGATACGCTGATAGGTGTGTGCGCCAAAAAAATCACGCTGCGCCTGTATCAAATTCACTGGCATTTGCCCACTACAGTAAGCATCAAAATAACCTAATGCACTCATGAGACCTGTTGCAGGTATTTTTGATACCGCTGCCAGCTGAATAATTTTTCTAAGTCCGGGAATTTTCTTTTTTACCAACGAAGCGGTTTTTTTACTCAATAAAATATTGCTCAGTTGTTTGTCCCTTTTAAAAGCAGCAGTAAACAGCTCCAGCAAAGAGGAACGTATGATACAACCACCCCGCCAGATGCTGACCACTGCTTTCAATGGAATATCCATTTGTAAAGTTGTAGAAGCTTTTGCAATCATAGCCAAACCCTGTGCATAGCAAATAATGGTAGCTGAGTATAAAGCATCATGCAGTTGTTGAATGGTTTTTTCTTTCTGCTTCAGCGGTTTGATGATGGGTTTGTACAATGTGTTGGCAATTACTCTTTCATCTTTATATCCCGAAAGATCACGAATTGCCACTGCTATATCAATGGTAGGAACAGAAACCGGTAAATCCATTGCATCCTGCGAAGTCCATTTGCCGGTTCCTTTCGATCCGGCTTTATCCAAAATCATATCTACCAATCTGTTTTTTGTAAGTTCATCATGTTTCAAAAAAATGGAAGCGGTTATTTCCATCAGAAAGGATTGCATTTCGCCTTCATTCCATTTTTTAAACACTGAATGTAATTCATCATTGCTGAGCCCTAGTCCACGCTTCATTATGTCATAAGCCTCACTTATCAATTGCATAATGGCATACTCAATTCCATTATGCACCATTTTTACATAATGTCCTGCTGCTGCTTTACCCATATAAGCCACACAGGGTTGATCTCCCGCTTTTGCAGCTACTGCTTCCAAAATGGGTTGTACCGCTTTCCATGCTGCCATATCGCCACCGGGCATCATACTAGGGCCATAGCGAGCACCTGCTTCACCACCACTTACACCCATTCCCATAAAATGAATTTTTTTATCGGCCAGACTATTTATCCGCTTCAATGTATCCGTGTGGTGCGAGTTGCCGCCATCAATAATAATATCGCCGGATGAAACCAAAGGAAGTAAATCATTGATAACAGCATCTACAATAGGCCCGGCCGGTACCAGCATCATTATTTTACGTGGTGTTTTTAGCTGTTGTACCATTTCGGCAAGTGAAGCAGCCGCCTTTACCTGTGTGCCTTTTGTAGCTTCCGATTCCAATAGTTTACCTTTTATCTCATCTCTGTCGTAGCCAATAGCTGCAAAACCATGATCTGCAATATTGAGCAACAGGTTTCTGCCCATGGTACCCAGCCCTATCATTCCAAAATCAAATGCAATCGTATTCATATCATTTCTATTGAAGCCTCTAAGTTACCTGATAATTGTAAGCGGAAGTTTTCAATCATTCATGTAAATTTGTCTCAATTGTTAATTTATGAGTGAAACTACAACAGCCCCCGTACTTACCGCCAAAGATTTTGCAACCGACCAGGAAGTGCGCTGGTGCCCGGGTTGCGGCGACTATTCTATACTGGCACAAGTACAAAAAGTAATGCCCACCCTTGGGATACCCAGAGAAAACATCGCAATCATTTCCGGTATTGGATGCAGCAGTCGCTTTCCATATTATATGAATACCTACGGTATGCACTCCATTCATGGAAGGGCGACGGCAATTGCATCGGGATTGAAAGCTGCAAGACCCGAGCTGAGTGTGTGGGTAGTAACCGGCGATGGAGATAGCATGAGCATTGGCGGCAATCATCTTATTCATTTGCTGCGTAGAAATTTTGATTTGAATATTCTTTTATTCAATAATCAGATTTATGGATTAACAAAAGGTCAATACTCACCTACTTCAGAAGAAAATAAAATAACCAAGAGTACACCCATGGGTAGTATTGATCATCCGTTCAATCCGGGGGCACTGGCTTTGGGCGCTGACGCCAGCTTTGTAGCCCGCACAATGGATCGTGATCCTAAACATCTGCAAAGTATGTTGCTGCGAGCAAATCAACATAAAGGCACTTCATTTCTTGAAATCTACCAAAACTGTAACATCTTTAATGATGGTGCCTTTGAAATATTTACAGAAAAAGGCACTAAACCTCAGGAAACTGTTTTTCTGGAACATGGTAAGCCATTGGTCTTTGGAGCAGGAAATGATAAAGGAATAAAGTTAGACGGATTTAAACCTGTAGTCGTTGATTTTAATAATGGAGCAAGTGCTGATGACTGCTGGGTACATGATGAAAAAGATATTTACAAAGCACAGATATTAACCCGCATCTTTGATAATCCATGTGCCGATGGTCATTTACCACGACCCTTTGGTGTATTTTATCAAAACGACAGAATGTGCTATGAAGATGCAATGGAAATGCAATTACAAGAAGCGAAAGCAAAAAAGCCAGCTGACCTTGACAAATTGCTGCGTGGAAATGAAGTGTGGGAAATCAACTAGAAATTATTTTTTTTAAGCGCTTATGCAACCCTTTATTATGTAACCATAGAGGCTGCTAATTCTTTTGCTGCATTGCTGAAAAGTTTTCTCTCTTTTCTTTTGTACCACCAAATTGGTGCTGTTTTCTTCATCAACGTATCAATGGTACGCATTCCAAAAAGGTTCCAGGCTCCCTTTAGTTTTCCGCTTAAGGAAGACTGCAAGGCTCTTAAACTCATAGCAAAACCACTATCAATATACTCCATGTGATGCCAGTATCCGGCAGGCATAAATAAAGTGTCGCCGTGTTCTAAAATAAGGTCAATCCCTTTAGCAAGTTTTAAAGCAGGAAATTTTTCATAATCTAAATTACCTGCATCATAATATTTAGAAAAATCAACCAGACTTAATACTTCCCAGGGTTTACGATACAATTTATGTTTTTCGGAATAAGGAAACATGAGCACTCTTTTCTTGCCGATAAATTGTGTATGAAAAATATGAGACAGGTCAATATCAAAATGTATATGTGTAATGCTTCCCTGCCCACCGGTAAACAGCATCGGATATTTTTTTACAAATCCACCGGCTAAATGATCGGGCCAGGTAAAGTCTTTTAATAATTGTGGGGCATGATCAAAAATATTAAAAAGAAAAATACGCCAGGCTGCCGGTCCCTGACTTATCATATCTACATACTCGCTGAATGTTTTATAATCATCAGCCTTGTTGATTGGGGTGTAAGCATCACTCTTTTCATTGTGATATAGTGGTACTTTTTTTTCACCAATCAAAGATTTGAAATACTGCCAGTTCCATTTTTGATAAGCAGGCCAATCATGTGAAAGATTTTTAATAACAACCGGAATGCCGGGTAAATAAAATTCTTTCTTAAAAACTTCGGGGGTAATTGCCGTTAACGTAGTAACTGCCTGGAGTTGCATAAAATATTTTTACCAAAATAAGGGTAGATGAAATTACAATTTGTCAATCAATTGCAAACGGTATTTATTCGGACTCAAATAAGGAGGCTTGTACCTTCAACAGCCGGAAGGATTTTCGATGAAAAGGTGATACTCCATAAACTTCAATGGCTCGGCGGTGTGTTAGGGTTCCATAACCCTTATTGGCATTCCAATTATATTGAGGATATTCCAGATGCAGTGTATTCATATATTCGTCTCTGTAGGTTTTGGCCAATATACTGGCTGCTGCAATCGAAGTGTAAGTAGCATCTCCTTTAATGATACATTTATGCGGAGTTTTTTTATACGGAACAAAACGGTTTCCGTCAATCAACAATAGCCCTGGCTTCACCTTTAATTTATCTATAGCCAGATGCATTGCCTTAAACGAGGCTTTCAAAATATTGATATTGTCAATTTCTGTATTCTCAATTTTACTTACAGCAAATGCTATAGCTTCTTTTTCAATTATCGCCCTTAACTCATTTCTGTTTTTTTCATTTACCTGTTTAGAATCGTTTAGCAATTCATGATAAAATCCTTTTGGCAAAATAACGGCAGCCGCAAACACCGGCCCGGCCAGGCATCCTCTTCCGGCTTCATCGCAACCGGCTTCCATCAATGCTTTCTGAAAAAAAGGTTTCAGCATATTTGATTGTAAAAATAATATTTTTCACTTCTGATTTACATTTCGTCGGACTTACCTTTGCCACGCTGATGTCAAGTTTAGAAAATAAACGTTCTGCCCGGCCTATTGCAATCTGGCTGCTCATAGGTGTAGCCATGTTGATGATTCAGGTTTTGCTGGGAGGCATTACCCGACTGACCGGTTCGGGATTGTCAATTACCGAGTGGAAACCCATCATGGGTGCTATTCCCCCTTTAAACGATCATGACTGGAATCTGGCTTTTGAAAAATACAAACAAATTGCACAGTTTAAATATCTAAACAGCAATTTTACCCTTGCCGATTTTAAATCCATATTTTTCTGGGAATGGTTTCATCGCTTGTGGGCAAGATTGATTGCGGTTGCCTTTCTAATTCCTTTTATCATTTTTATTTTTCAAAAAAGATTTAAGAAAGAAATGATTAAACCCATGATCATTCTTTTTTTATTAGGCGCATTACAAGGATTGGTGGGGTGGATAATGGTGCAAAGCGGATTGGAAGATTCAGAATTGGTTTATGTAAGCCATTATAAACTCGCCATACATTTTATACTTGCATTGGTGCTGATCGCTTATGCACTTTGGTTTGCTTTAAAGCTTTTGGTGCCGCAAAATCAACTATCACATCAACCCGGGCTCAAAAAATTTACAATATGGCTCATCGTGTTGATGGTCATTCAACTGATTTACGGGGCTTTCATGGCCGGGTTAAAAGCAGCCCCTTTTGCGCCTTCCTGGCCCACCATAAATGGCGAATGGTTCCCATCTCCATTACAATCATACAACAATCATATTCATACAGGAATCGGTTTTTTATTTGATAATCCATTAATGGTACATTTTATACATCGTACATTGGCATATATAATAACGATTTTAATTTTTGCATGGTGGTGGAAGGCGCAAAAGACAAATGGAACAGCACTTTTACAACGCTCAGTAATATTGCCACTAATTCTTGTGCTCATTCAGGTGTCTTTGGGTATTTGGGCTGTTCTTGATTCAATATATCCCAAAAAATTTATTGGCATTGCAGTCGCACATCAATTTATAGCAATGCTATTGTTATTGTCCTTTATTTTTCTGTTATATATTTTGAAAAATAAGCCCATAAAAGTTTAGCAATCTGAAAAGGGTCGAAATTTCTGCTTAATTTTATTGGAATCGCATTTCAATGAAAGTCTGGCTCAAAGGTTTTTATTATTCATTTCCCATTCAGCTGTTGTTTCTACACTTCAGGAAATATCAGTCGCTGCTCATATTCTGGTTTATTCTCTTCAGCACAGTGAATGGTACATTCATGAAAACCTTTGGGGCCGATTCGTTGTTTCTTGCACCCGAATATCTGGGCAATGTAAACTCCATCAGTTCGGCCATTGTAGGAGCCTCCATTGGCATGTTTGTCATGAGTTGGAATATTGGCACGTTTATCTTATTCAGCAGACAGTTTCGGTTTTTGGCAGCTACTACCAATCCCTTTTTAAAATATTGTATCAATAACGCCATTATCCCTTTACTTTTTATCATTTTTTATTTTTTTAAGGCTTATGATTTTGATCACAATAAAGAATTGATTCCGGCAAAAGATATTTTATTCCTGCTTGGTGGATTTTTATGTGGGTTTATTTTTATGATTGCAGCATCGTTTTTGTATTTTTTTAGAGCCGACAGAACGATACAACGAAAAATGGTGCCGGTGATGAATAACCCGCAATCCTATATTACACATTTGGCAAATGTAAAAGAAGTGTATCATGGTGTACCGCATATAACAGTTGAATGGTATTTTGAAACCCCCTTTAAACTTAAAAAAGCAAGAGATGTTTCGCACTACACCGATGCATTTGTTGAATCCATTTTAAAACGACATCATATTGCTGCCATACTTTCAGTTTTCATTGCATTTATTTTTTTATTAATCATTGGATTTTTGTTGGAGAGTCCGTTTTTTCAACTTCCGGCCGCTGCAGCCATCACCATTTTTTTTGCAATCCTTATTGGTGTTGCCGGCGCTATGGCACATTTTTTACAAGGATGGACGATTCCTGCATTATTGGGCTTTATATTATTGTTGAATGTTTTTTACAAATTTGACTGGATAGACCCACGCAATAAAGCCTATGGCATCAACTATGAAAATAAAGCACAACGCCCTGCCTATACGGTTGAAGGTTTGCGTGCAATATGTACACCCGAGCAGGTAGCTGCCGACAGGCAAAATATGATGGAGATATTAAATGCCTGGAAAAATAAACAGCAAGAAGCTAAACCTTTGCTTGTGTTGATTAATACAAGTGGCGGCGGACATCGCAGCGCCACTTTTACCATGAGTGTATTGCAAAAGCTTGACAACATAACTAATGGCAGCATTATGAAAAACACATTTCTCATCAATGGTGCTTCCGGCGGTATGATAGGTGCTGCCTATTTCAGAGAACTATATCGGGTCAGACAAAATGGAAAAAAAATTCATTTGCAAGACAAAAAATATATAGACAATATTGCCGGCGATTTATTGAATCCATTATTTACCTCATTTGTAGCAAGAGACTTGATAGGCCCCGCACAAAAATTTAAAGTAGGCGATTATACGTTTGTTAAAGATCGGGGTTATGCATTTGAACACAAGCTGAACGAAAACACAAATGGTATATTGAACAAGCAACTGAAAGACTACGTGGCTGATGAAAAAGCAGCTAATATTCCGCTTATGTTTTTTAATTCGGTAGTAACGAGAGATGGCCGCAAAATGATCATCAGCACTCAGCCGGTAAGATTTATGATGCAAAGCCATAACGATACTACTCATGTACCTGCTGCCGAACCCGATGCAATAGATTTTGGTTCCTTTTTTTCAAAACAGGATCCACAAAATATAAGAATGTTGACCGCCCTGCGCATGAATGCCACTTTCCCGATTGTATTGCCCAATGTATGGTTGCCATCAGTACCTGTAATTGATGTAATGGATGCTGGACTGCGTGATAATTTTGGTCAGGAAACCTCCTTACGTTTTCTTTCTTCCTTTGAAGACTGGATAAAAGAAAATACCCGAGGTGTCTTTATCATTCAGATACGCGACAGAAAAGCTGGCGGTTGGGAAATGCCATACGATTCCAAAAGCATAAGCGACCATGCCACCAAGCCATTTTTATTGCTGCAACACGATTGGTTCAAAATGATGGAATATTCACAAAACGATATGCTTTCCTATTTTATAACCAATAGTGGTGTGCCGGTTTACAAAACCGTTTTTCAATATGTAACCACCAAAGAACAAAATAAAGCTGCATTAAACTTTCACCTTACCAAAAGGGAAGAATATGATATTATTAATTCCATAAAATCTCCCGATAATGAAAAAAGTTTTAAAACAGTACAGCATTTGCTTGCAAATAAAATATCAATAGATTCCCTGCAAAAACTCGTGCCGCCTATATTCTAATTTGTTTCTCTCTCCAAAAAATGAAAATGCGGGTTGAATCTCATAAAAAGGTTGTAAAACACAAGAAAAGTCATTCCAAAAACTGAAAATACCTCTTTCCTTTCTTCGTAAATTCACAAAAATTATTCTTCTTAATTTTGCTGCTCAAACGAAGCGTTATGATAAAAACAGGAAATCCCATTATCAGTATCTATACTGAAATGACACCCAACCCGGAAACCATGAAGTTTGTAGCCAACAAACTTTTATACCCGGGCAAAAGCATTGATTTTCCGGATGCAGAGAGTGCCAAACCTTCGCCGCTGGCAACAGAGTTGTTTGCTTTCCCGTTTATCAAAGCGGTATTTATCGCCAGCAATTTTGTTACACTTACCAAAACGGCAGATACCGACTGGGAAGATGTAATACCTTCCGTACGTCAGTTTTTGAAAGACTATCTGGAAGAAGGTAAAGCAGTAGTAAACGAAGACGAAATTGTAGCCATCAAAAATGAAAGCAGTAATGTAGTGCTTTCCGATGATGATGATGTAGTAAAACGCATAAAAGAATTATTGGAAAACTATGTAAAACCTGCTGTAGAAATGGACGGCGGCGCTATACAATTTAAAAGCTATAATGATGGTGTGGTAAACCTGATGATGCAGGGAAGCTGCAGCGGCTGTCCATCTTCTATGATTACTTTAAAAGCAGGAATAGAAGGTATGATGAAACGTATGATACCTGAAGTAAAAGAAGTAGTGGCAGAAGCTGAATAATCTTTTTTCAAATATTTGTGAAAGCACCTGTCGTCCGGGTGCTTTTTTATTTTGAAGCAGTTAACTTTACGATTATGTCATCATTACTTATTACAATCATTCAAACCCAACTACAATGGGAAGACAAAGCAGCCAATTTGAAAATGCTGGAAGAGAAAATTTTAGGCATAAAAGAAAAAACTGAAATCGTGGTATTGCCTGAAATGTTTAGTACCGGTTTTAGCATGAAGCCTGAAACACTTGCCGAAACAATGGATGGAGAAACCCTGCAATGGATGAAACAAATTGCATCAAAAAAGAAAATAATACTTACAGGTAGTTTTATCTGCAAGGAAAATAAAAACTTTTATAACCGGCTGATATGGATGTTGCCTACCGGCCAATACGGCATGTACGACAAGCGTCATCTGTTTGCTTTTGCAGGAGAAGACAATCATTATACAGCAGGAAATAAAAGGTTGATAGCTTCAGTAAAAGGCTGGAAAATAAATTTGCAAATATGTTATGATTTAAGATTTCCGGTGTGGGCAAGGCAAAATTCGGGAACAGAAAATGCCGGTCCCGAATATGATGTATTAATATATGTTGCGAACTGGCCCGAAAGAAGAAGCCTTGCATGGAAAACATTATTGCAGGCCAGAGCTATAGAAAACCAATGCTATGTAGTAGGTGTAAACCGGGTGGGCAATGATGGCAACAATATTTACCATAGCGGCGATAGTATGGTCGTGGATCCACTGGGAGAAGTGTTCTACCACCAAAAAGATGCAGAAGCTATTTACACCATCAGTTTAGATAAAGCGCATCTTGAAAATATCAGAGAGAAGCTGCCTTTTTTGAAAGATGCAGATGATTTTAGCTTTCAATAGTTTTTGCTGATGAAACTTCACTCCAACATTTCCAACAACAAAGTACAATAAACGAATATAAAAAAACTCCGATTTGCACTTCCAATCCTATATCGGCCATAAAACTAAATGCAGCCGTTGCATTTACCAGCCACCACGCAAGTTTTTCACTGACTGAAACGAAAAACGGTATCAACATAACAAACGAAAATATGAGCAAACCAACCCAGCCAGTACCGGCTCCATACATCATCCACTCCGATGCTGGCAATATTTTATCGCTGTCTATCATTTGCGGATAGTGCGCCGCATACCATTCGTTGATTTTATTTTTTATATCACCAATACCAACTCCGGTCAATGGATGCTCATTCATGGTTTGCCATCCTGCTTTGATGGAAATAATACGCATCGCATCATTTCCGCCGGGTAAATAGTTTGCATTTTTAAAATACTCAAAATCGTATAACATATACTTCACCCGGTTTTTAAAACTGGGTAATGTAAACCAGGCAATAACCGGAAGCAAGAAAAGGACTGCAAGAAAGGGCAATCCATATCGTAAATTATTTTTCTTAAATATCAGATACACACCGACAATCAAAGCACAGAGATAAAATGATAATAAGCCGGTACGTGCTGCCAGTAGGTGCAGGTAAAAAACAAACCATGCAGCTACTACTAAAAACAACCAACGATATTTATCTGTTTTGTTTTTAAAAAATAAAAAAATGGAAAGCAATGCTGACAGGCATACCATCCAGCTAAATCTTACATGATCGTTTTGCAATGGCGTTATTAAACTTTTTGCTTTCAGATAACCATCATTAATTGCATGAGTGTTCTGAGTATAATGAAAGAAACTCCAAACAGAGCCTCCTGCTACCAGCAATAGAAACAGGAAGGAAAGCACATTCCATTGCCTTTTTGAAAAAGAAAAAGAAGATGCAAAAGCCAATGGCAAAAAAAACAAAGGCAGTTTGATGCGAATGATATCCATCCATTGTGCTTTATCGGCACTCCATACTCCTGATAGCAACGGTAGCAGCAACAGCAAGCTCATGCTCCACAACAATGGGGTTTTAATAAAGCAACGCAGATGTGATTTATGTCGATTATGAAAAAATGAAGCTGCAACAAACGATATCATTGCAATTGAAACTGCGGCTCTTGAAAAATAAAGAGCACAAAGCATAACAATACAGCAAATCCATAATATTGTATTTCTGTATTGCGGCATATTAATTTATAAAGGCAATTTGATTCTAAGTAACTCAAAAATGAGAAAGAATTTCTTAGCAAAAAACAATTGTATAACGTTTGCGCATCTGAAATTGATTCTTGTTTTCAATGTGAAGCTCATTAATAATAACTAAAAACCCACTTAACAATAATTTGCCAAGGAGAATAATCAATTTGTAAATAACATTGCAAAAATATTAAACAAAGGCAATGAAACATTTTTTGTTATTATTCACTCTTGTTATGTTAGCAATTTCTGCAAATTGTCAATTAGACAAGAAGTATTGGCTTTTTGGTGGATCAGGGAGTTTTTTTTCTTATAACGATGACTTTACAACCACAGGACAACCGACAGTCTCAGGAAAACTTACGGAAATAAATCTTTCTGCTAATGTGGGGTATTTCATTTTTGACAAATTTGCAGCGGGGCTCAGGCCCGGCGTTAATTCAATAAAAAGCAGAAGTCTTAATTCAGCAGGTGCAGGTACTAAAAACATTATTGTTTTTTTGGGACCTTTTGCTCGTTATTATTTCTTTGATAAAGAAAAGCTATTTAATATCGTTCTTGACGGCACATATCAGATAGGGTCACAGACAAATTTTGAAGGTAGAGGAGTTTTTAGAAAAGCTTCTGTTATGGCCGGACCGGAGTTGTTTCTTAATTCATCAGTAGGTATTGAGTTCTTGATAGGATATTTATACCAGAAGCAAAGTATTGATAAAACTCAGTCTGGCTATTATTATCAAAACATCAAAAACGGATTCAATGTAAGCATTGGATTTCAAATTCATTTAACCAACAATTAAATTGTGAAGAAAATATCTTTTGTACTACTACTACTGTTAGCAAATATATTTATTAAAGCTCAGAGTATATCATTGGGCACAGACAACGAGTATTGCCCAAATACAGAATATGAATTTACAGTTACTTTACCAAGCTCTTATACCTCTATTTCAGCTACACAATTTCTGATAACACAACAACCCTTTGCGTTTAATTCTACAAACACAAGTTTTAAGTTCAAAGGAAAGTTTAACGATGTTAATATCAAACAAACAATTATTATTAAGTATAATAGTGGTCAAAGTACATTTCCCATTGAATACAAAAAAGTAAAATCCCTTTTTTATTCAAACGATGCTTCCTGCACTATAATTCAACCTAAATTCTCCAGTAACAATGCTCCTGCTACAAGCTTTACAGCTCCTTTGTGTCTGGTTTCAAGCTTTGCCATTACCTTTTCAAAAATAAAATGGCATACTGCATTTGAAACTCCTACTTATTGTTTCGGTTCTATTTCCGATTATGAGTACTTATTACCGGCAAATTGGAAACTGGGTAATATTACTTCAAACGGCACCACCTGGTTACAAGGAACAAACGCTGTAACTATTACTTCGGATTTGACATCAGGTAACGGCCAAACAATACTTATACGACCCAAAAATACCTGTGTTTCAAATTCTGCAAATTCGCAAGTGCCTGCACAAATAATTGTTTTAAGACCTGAGCCTAATTTAACCTTTGCTGCTACACAAGCTCCAATTTGCAATGGCGGAAGCAAAACTATCACATTGAATAATATTCCTTCCGGTGCGACAGTTAATTGGGTTGTTTCTTTTCCAAATAATGGTCAACTACAAATAACAGGTTGTTCGGATTGTCCGTCAGTTACATTACAAAATTCGGGTACAGATAATGTTATTGGTACTGTTACAGCTACTGTTCAACATTGCAGTTTTACTTATGTAAAAAATTATAATGTCATTTTAGGATCTCCGCCATATGCCTCCATAACACCAATAACAAACTACTGCCTTGGAGGTAGTGATTGGGAGTTAGTGTTACAGGCAAGTACACCTGACCCCACAGTTACGCAATATTTCTGGAGTCGTGATGGGGTTCCGTCAGGTAGTGGTGCTACATGGTCAACCTACGAGTTTCCCCCATCGTGTATGACTATAGGACTAAAAGCTGAAAATGCCTGTGGATTGAGCCCAGAAGGAACACAGCAGTTTTGTCCTCCATGTTCTTTTCGTATGGTCATTGCACCCAACCCGGTAAAAGGGCAATTAAATATAATTCTGGAAAAAAAGTCTATTTCCAAAGAAAACGTTCAGAAAAGCAAAATTATATTCCGTTTAACCAAAGTAGGCGATTTGCAACCCATTCGTCAATGGACATATAATATTATTCAGAGTAACTATTCAATGAACTTAAGCAATCTAAAACAAGGGATATATAATTTACAAATGATTATTGGTAATGAACAGGAATCAAAACAGATTGTAGTTGTTGAATAGATAAAAGTATGCAATAGACTTATACAGTATAAAATTCTAAATTGGCTGAAGATTTACACTTCAGCCCGATTTTTTTATTCATAATACTCCAAACTATTGATTGTAGATTTGTATTAACAAAATTATCTCACTGCATATCTTTGTTACAAGAATGAAATGCTACATTTTATTTTTGCTTTTTTATGTAACTCTAAAAATCATCGTTTTCGCTAAATAAATAATCAATGAACTGGCAGGAATTGTTTTTACAAATTCAGCAGGGCGATACCAAATCGCTGGCACGAGCTATTTCATTAGTTGAAAACGAATATGAAGGTTACGAAACTATTTTACAACTACTACCCGCATCAGCTACAAAAATTATCGGCATTACCGGACCTCCCGGTGCAGGTAAAAGCACTTTGGTAGATTCTTTAATCGGTTTTTTGACTGAGGCAGGTAAAAAAGTTGCGGTGTTATGTGTAGATCCATCATCGCCATTTAACTTGGGTGCCGTACTGGGCGATCGTATTCGCATGAGCGACTGGTACACACATCCGCAGGTCTTTATTCGCTCCTTAGCTACAAGAGGATCCATGGGCGGCCTGCATCCCAAGATTATTGAAATAACAGATTTATTAAAAGCAGCCCACTTTGATCACATCATCGTTGAAACCGTAGGTGTGGGTCAAAGTGAAATTGAAATTGCCGGATTGGCTGATGTAACTGTAGTAGTAGTAGTACCCGAGGCTGGAGATGAAGTACAAACTATGAAAGCCGGATTGATGGAAATTGCGGATGTATTTGTAGTAAACAAATCAGACAGACCCGATGCAGATGTATTTGTAAAAAATCTGAGGCAAATGCTGGCACCTGCTTTTAGCAAACATTATCATGAAGTGCCGGTGGTAAAAACAGTGGCTTCACAAAAAGAAGGAATTACGGAACTCGCTACAATCATTCAGCGGCTTTTGCAGAAAGCACATATCAATGATCGTACTTTCTGGCTGCTGGCCGAAAAAGCTTTTTACCTGATAGAACAAAAAAGAATGAAGGATATTGATAAATTCAATTTAAAAAAAGAAATTGAAGCGGCTTATCAAAGAGGAAATTTTAACTTGTATCAATTTATATCAAACAAAATCTGAATATGGAAACAATTCCCAATAAAGACCTACCGCATATTGCATACCATGAGCCGGTAGGCATCACTGTTGAGCCGGGGAAAGTTTACTCCTGGTGCAGTTGTGGGCTTACGGCCAAAACTCCCTTTTGCGATGGATCGCATAAACGTATAGAAGGTATGCCTTTTAAAAGCATTAAAGTAAAGTTTGAAAAGGAAGAAGAAATCTGGTTTTGCCAGTGCAAGCAAACTAAAACACCACCTTTTTGCAATGGCAGTCATAAAAAATTGAAGTGAGAAAATGAAAAAGAAAATTTATTAATCTGCTTTATTTCCCTTCCACCAACGATAACCCACATAGCCTACTATAGCAAATGGAATAAAAGCGAGATAGAGAATGCCGGTGTTCATTCCCTTGGCCGGGCCTTCGCCTAATTGTTGAGCGGTTTTGGTACAAATGCTGCATTGTGCATTTGCGTTATAATCAATACAAGAAAAGCAGATAGCAATTAATAATATGATAAGCCCCTTTTTCATCTCTGCTATGTTTGTTGCAAAGTTAACTCTTTATCGTTTTGAAGAAATCAGATTTTGGGCAATTTCAAAAAAACGGCTTCCCAATTTATTCCAGTTCATTTCCATTTCAAAATAATTGCGGGCAGCCAATTTCAAAGATTTTTGTTTGTCAGTACTATTTAATATTGATACAATAAGTTCCGCATAATCAGTAGCGGTAGCACTCAATGGTAATGTAAATCCGGTAACACCATCTTGTACACAATCACCTATTCCGCCGGTATTGGTAGTAATTGAAGGTATTCCATAAGCTGCTGCTTCGCTATAAACGATTCCCGCACATTCAGCTCTTGTTGGTAATACTAAAAAATCGGTCTGCAATAATATTTCATGCAAGCGATGGAAGTCTTCCTTTTTATTTTTATTGAGGAAGGGAATATTTGTAATATTTTTTTCATCCGATAATTGGTGTGGAGGTACACAGCCTATAATATGTAAATGCACAGAAACACCTTGCTGTTTTAATCTCCTGAATATCTCCAATGCAATATCGCCACCCTTACGCTCCCATTCTACAGCAAGAAAAAGCAGATTGCACCGATTGGGTTTCGGTTCAAAGTCAATTTGTGCTCTTTCGGGAATCGCATCCAGATTGGCGCCCATGTGCACCACCGAAATTTTATTTTCAGCAATTCCATAATCCTTTATGGCTGATTGTGCACACCATTGAGAAGAAAGCATACAATGACTTGCATTTTGAAACGCTTTTTTATCTAATGCAATGCCGCGGCGAATATTGTAAGCAGCCAGATTATTAAACGTGTGATAATATCCCTGAAGTTGTTGAAAAGTGGCATCGGTCATATAAATAATGGGGATATCCGTTTTTACATAAGCAATCATTTGTGATGATGCCATTACAAATAAAACATCTACCGGTCGCTTCTTTAAATCGGCAGTAAGCACACGGCTGAAATATTTTACATAAGAGGTAAGAAATTCTGTTGCTGTATTTTTTTTAAACCAGCGCCGGTTGATGCTTTTTTGCGTGGTATGCCATTCCTGCAACCATTTGGGAAGCGGGTATTGAAAAATTTCAACTTCACCGTATTGTTTCAACTGTTGTAAAGTAAAGTATCCAATACCCGACCAGGTTTTCTTATCTCGAGGATCATATCTGGATGCAAAACCGATTTTCATTTTCCTATAAATATTTTCTGGCAATCAGATTATAAGTGGTGTCTTTGCTCCGAATCAATTCCGGTGTCAGTTTTGATAAATATGGATCCCATGCTTTTGATTCCCATAAGTGATGTAAATAAGCATCTGAAAAATCATGTGTTTCTTCAAATAACATTTTCATGCCTTCATCGTCATACAATGGATAGTGAAAAGTATAAGGGCTTAAAGTTGTTATTAATGCAGGATTTTGGGCCGACAATTTTTCGGGTACTTTTACCGAATGTTCATTCCAGTATTTATCTCTTCCTTTTGAGCGAAAATTTTTATATTCATCTAACCATAAATTTACAAAGTCGCTGTTCTTTTCCGATACAATAACTGCATTGCAAAGCCCGGTTTCTCCATCTTTAATTTTTATCAGGCCCAATTTAAATTTCAATCTCTGTCGCCAGTTTTTAGCCATCCATTTTGCTCGCAGCTCTTTTCCAATGGCGAAAGGATGTTTTAGAAATTCGGTAAGCGGTTTTACACTGATGGTATCCAGATCCATATAAATGCCACCATGCAGTTGCAACATTTGCAGTCTTACCACATCTGCCTGATGGGCAACATGATAAAGCTGGTTACCCAATATTTGAGTAGGTGCTTCTATTTTATTAAGCCTAAGAAATGGTTTCGCTTTTTCCCACCATTCACCAGCAGGCTCGTATTGATAATGAAAAAAAGCCTGAACAGGCTTATTCAAATCTACTGCCGATTTGATTGATAAATAATGAACTAATGAAAATGGCTTACCACCAAAATCGGGTGCCATACCAAATACAAAATGAAGATTATTGGGTGTCACAGAAAGCAAATGTAATTGAACGGCACAAAATTCAAAGAAAGAAAACTAATTGCCCGAACCGGAAGTTCCTTGCTTACAAATTTTGTCTATTTTGGCTCCAGCTTCTTTTTTCCCTCTCTCTTTTGCTATTGTGTAATCAGCACAGGCTTCTGATAATTTTCCAAGTAGCTCATAACAAACTGCCCGGTAATAATAAACATTTTCCGAGTTACCTTTTGCATTTTCAAGAACCTTAGTGTAGTCTGCAATGGCTTTTGAATATTCTTTTAGATTGTGATAAATAATCCCGCGTTGCCAGTATCCGCTTGAGTCTTTTGGGTAGAGTTTTATGAAGGTATCCATATCTGCCAGTCCGGACGCAGTATCCTTCTTTGCAAAAAAAGTTTTTGACCTAAAGTCAAGTCCCTCTTTGCTTTTCGGGAATTTTTTTAGAAAGGTTCCAAAATCTATTTTGGCAGAGTCATATTTGGCAATATTATAATAAGCGATTCCTCTATAAATACTTAGACTGTCTTCTTTACAATTTTGTGATGCGGCTGTATTAAAAGATTTTATTGCATCTGCATATTTCTTATAACCATAAAATGCTTTGCCCTTTACATAATCATAAACCGCATTATTCATTTTCAGATTCATCACAGAAGATGTTTTTTTTAATCCTCCTTTCTCCCATTGACCAATTATTTGTTTTCCATCGGGATAAAGCATATACCCTTCTTGCGGTTCAATTTCTTTTGTGGGCATATAATTGCCAATGTTTTTAATGGCACCATAGAAAATCCTGCCATCAGGAAAGTATAATTCAAACAAAGAGCCGTCACTATAAATTGTTCTTTTAGCTAATGTTCCATCATCCAAAATCCAGTTTTTGCCATAATTGCTTGTAGTTCCGCCTGAAAAATCTCCTTCAAAAAACAAAACATCATTTTTGAAAAATTTTCCTTGACCATTGGCAAAATCATATTGAAATTTTCCTTCATACCTGTTTTTATTTGCCCAGGTCATCACACCTTGCCCCGATCTTTGCCCTTTCAGATAATCGCCTTTATATACATCACCATTCTTCCAGGTATAGGTAGCATTGCCATTCAGCATATCATCTTTCCATGTGCCGGTTACTGTATTTCCATTGGCATATTTCATTACTCCATTGCCTTCTTTTTTTTCATTCACCCAGTCGCCATCATAACTATCTCCGTTTTTCCAGGTGGCCTTGCCTTTTCCATTCCATTTGCCGTCCTTCCATTGTCCTGTATATTTTCGGCCATCGGCATAAATGCCTACACCAAAACCTTCGGCTAGTTCTTCAACAAAATCGCCTTCATAAGAATCTTTATTTCCCAGTAACAATTTTCCTTTTCCATTTGCTTTGCCGTTATAGTAGTTACCTTCATATACATCACCCAATTTTTTAACAACATATTTTCCATAACCATTTCTTTTATTCTCTTTGAACGCTCCTTCATACGTATCGCCATTATTATATAATTCTTTCCCTTTTCCTTCACGCAATTCATTTACCCAATCGCCTTCGTACCAGGAAGAGTCGGAGTATATTCTTTTTCCAAAGCCATTTATTTTATCATCTTTCCACTCGCCAATATAACTGCCTCCCGTTTTCCAGATATACTTGCCCTTTCCTTCCCTATTGCCTTTTACAAAAAATCCTTCATAGCTGTTTCCTGATGGAAATAATTGTTTTCCCTGACCCTCTTTTTTGCCTAATTTCCAATAACCTTCATAGGTACCTCCGTCACTTCCTTTAAAAATACCATAGCCTTCAAAATATCCGTCCTTTACTTCTCCTTCATACACCCGTCCGTCTTTCCATGTATATTTCCCCTTTCCATTCCAGTAACCATTTACCCAATCTCCTTCAAATACATCGCCATTGGAATAAATTCTTTTCCCCTTGCCATTAGAAGAACTATTTTTCCAATTCCCTTCATATACATCTTCATTTTTGAATTTGTATTTTCCAAATCCATTTTCACAATTGCCACTGATACATTGGGCAAAAATGTTATTAAAACTTAAACAAGCCAGCAATAAGAAAGAAAGTCTGAAATACATAGTAAGTCTTTTTAAAGTTCAGTTCTAAAAATAATAGATTAATATTAAAAGAAGCCTAATAACTGACCTACTGCCAAAAAAAATGGTTGCTTCTCTTTCGAAAAACAACCATTTAATATTTTTTTATCAAATAACTCAGACCGCTTCAGCTTCCATTTTCTTTTGTACTTTCTTTCTTTCATCTTCATTCAATATCACTTTGCGCATACGAATGAAATTGGGTGTTACTTCGATACACTCATCCTGCTGAATGTATTCCATACACTCTTCCAGTGTCAACAATGTTTTGGGAGCAATATTAGTTGCAGCATCGCTTCCGCTGGCACGGTGATTGGTCAGTTTTTTTTGCTCGGTTACATTTACTACTAGGTCGCCGGGTTTTACATTCTCTGCTACTATTTGTCCGGCATATACATCTTCACCGGGGTCAACAAAGAAAGTTCCTCTGTCCTGCAACTTATCAATTGAATAAGTAGTTGTTTTTTCGTTCACTTTTGAAATCAATACACCATTATTCCTTCCGGGAATGGGTCCTTTCCAGGGTTTGTATTCATTAAAACGATGAGCCATTACTGCTTCTCCGGTGGTGGCAGTAAGCATCTGCGTACGCAAACCAATTAATCCTCTGGATGGTATTTCAAATTCCAAATGTTGCATTTCTCCTTTGGTTTCCATTACATGCATTTCTCCTTTGCGGCGGGTAACCAGATCAATTACTTTGCTGGCAAACTCCTGAGGAACATCAACTACCAAATTTTCGTAAGGCTCGCATTTTACTCCATTCACTTCTTTTACAATTACCTGCGGTTGACCTACCGTCAATTCATAACCTTCACGACGCATGGTTTCTATTAAGATTCCCAAATGCAAAATGCCCCTACCATACACTACGAAGCTGTCACCTTCTTCACTGTCTTCAACACGCATCGCCAAGTTTTTTTCGGTTTCTTTCATCAATCGGTCACGCAGGTGGCGGCTGGTTACAAATTTTCCGTCCTTGCCAAAGAACGGAGAGTTGTTGATAGAAAACAACATGTTCATAGTAGGTTCATCTACACTTATTACAGGAAGCGCTTCAGGATTTTCTGCATCGGCAATGGTATCGCCGATATTAAAATCTTCTAACCCTACTACGGCACAAAGATCGCCGGCTACTACCTCACTTACTTTCTTTTTGCCCATACCTTCAAAAACATAGAGCTCACGTACTTTTTGTTTTTTCACAACGCCATCTGCCTGCATTAAAGCAATTTGTTGATTCTCTTTAATCACTCCGCGGCTCACTTTACCTACAGCAATACGGCCAAGAAACGAAGAGTAATCTAAAGATGTAATTTGCATTTGCAAACTTCCTTCAGATACTTTTGGTGGTGGTACGTGTTTGATAATACCATCAAGTAGCGGATCGATATTATCTATTTGTGTTAATGAATCATTGAACCAGCCGTTTTTGCCGGAGCCATAATAAGTAGGAAAATTTAATTGCTCTTCTGATGCGTCTAAGTTGAAAAAGAGTTCAAACACAGCATCATGCACCTCATCGGGCCGGCAGTTTTCTTTATCGACTTTATTAATGATGACAATGGGCTTCAGATTGAGTTGCAATGCTTTTTGCAAAACAAATCTTGTTTGCGGCATAGGGCCTTCAAATGCATCAACAAGCAGACAAACACCATCGGCCATTTTCAAAACACGTTCTACCTCGCCTCCAAAATCGGCGTGACCCGGTGTATCAATGACATTAATTTTTACGCCTTTATATTCTACCGCTGCGTTTTTAGAAAAGATGGTAATGCCTCTTTCACGTTCCAGATCATTGCTATCCATGATGAGCTCACCGGTTTCCTGGTTTTCGCGGAAGACCTTGGTAGCATGCAAGATTTTGTCGACCAATGTTGTTTTACCATGGTCAACGTGAGCAATGATGGCGATGTTTCTGATATTCATAAATTTTTTTTATTGAAAGGTATTGAGGACAACAGGTTGTAAGGTTTATCAACAAATTATTTAATTTCATCTATGCTAACTAGCAACCCATTTTTTCCGGGCTGCAAAGGTAGGTTTTTCTAATGGGCTATTTCTATTTTGATAAGTAAAATTCGAGCTGGTTTCTTTAAAAAAATTAAATGCGTTAGTTTTATGTAATGTATTAATTATGAAGCTACTCAAATGGTTTGGAGTTTTGGTTCTGCTGCTGATTGTGGTATATTTTCTGGGGCCACAGCCGGCTACTCCTGTTTATACAACCAATTTACCCGTTTTGCCTGCTGAAGCGAATGCGCTTGAAAACTATATTTTAACAAATGAATCTCACCACAAACTAAAGCCCGATAATGAAGCCAGAATCCTTTGGCTACATGATTCTTTAAAAGAAAAAACGGAATATGCTCTTGTTTATCTGCATGGCTTTAGCGCTTCTCAGGAGGAAGGTGATCCCTTGCATTATGAGCTGGCGCAAAAATTTGGTTGCAATTTATACCTGAGTCGTTTAGATGCACATGGCATTGATACTACCAACCCGTTGGCCAATTTTACTGCATTGGGTTATTGGCACACGGCCAAAGAAGCATTTACAATTGGCAAACAGTTGGGCAAAAAAATTATATTGATTTCTACATCTACTGGCGGTACGGTAGCACTCAAGCTGGCTGCCGAATATCCTGAAATAGCCGGGCTCATTTTACTCTCGCCGAATATTGCCATCAACGATGCCAATGCCTGGATGCTCAACAATCATTGGGGTTTGCAAATTGCAGAGTTGATAGAAGGCAAGCAGCGAAAAGTGGATGATACCACGGCCATTTATGCACAATATTGGAACGATCAATATGCAACAAAATCACTGGTTCAGCTGGAAGAGCTGGTAGAAAGCACCATGAAGGAAGCCACATTTAAAAAAGTAAAACAGCCGGTATTGCTTTTGTATTATTATAAAGACAAACAACATCAGGATCGTGTAGTAAAAGTGTCTGCCATGAGGAGAATGTTTAAGCAACTGGGCACGCCGGATCGTTTAAAAAGAGAAGTGGCTATACCTGAAGCAGGTGATCATGTCATTGGCTCTTATGTAAAATCAAAAGATATAAAATCGGTAGAAGTCGCTTGTGAAAATTTTTTGAAAGAGGTAATGCAGATGCAGGAGCAGTAAATGTATTTTTTTTAATAGTTGGTGAAAAAGATCGACATCCTTTTATGTCATTTCGTATGTTTTCGTGGCAATAATATTTTTCGTGTTCTTTCATGTGTTTTGGTGGCAATAAAAACTTTCGTGTCATTTCGTGTGCTTTCGTGGCAAAAAATATTATGCCAATAAGAAATTAAGGTTCACAAAAGTTTTTATATAGTTTTCTACTTGTCTTCGTGCTCTTTCGTATGTTTTCGTGGCAATAATATTTTTCGTGTTCTTTCATGTGTTTTGGTGGCAATAAAAACTTTCGTGCCATTTCGTATGCATTCATGGCAAAAAATAACGCCACTAAGACACAAAGACACTAAGGTTCACAAAGGTTTTTATATGATTTTCCTTTTGTCTTCGTGATCTTTCGTTTGTTTTAGTGACAATAAAAACTTTCGTGTCATTTCGTGTGCATTCGTGGCAAAAAAAATAATGCCACAAAGACACTAAGGTTCACAAAGGTTTTTATATGGTTTTCATTTTGGCTTCATGCTCATTCCTGTGTTTTCGTGGCAATAAAATAACATCAACCCCTCTCCAACTTGTTCTTCTCCCCAACCATTTCATTTGAAATAGTTTCATTTCTTTTACATTTCTTATCTTACCAAACAAAAGATATTTATGTTTAAATCCAAAATTGCCGGCATCGGAAAATATGTTCCCAAAAATGTGTTTACCAATAATGACCTGATGAAGTATATGGACACTACCGACGAATGGATACAGGAACGTACCGGCATTAAAGAAAGAAGATACGGCGATCGCACCGGCGAAACAACTACAACCATGGGTGTAGCAGCAGCTAAAATTGCAATTGAAAGAGCAGGCATCACCCCTCAGGATATTGACTTTATTATTTTCGCCACATTAAGCCCCGATTATTATTTCCCCGGCTGTGGAGTGTTGCTGCAGCGGGCAATGCAGATGAAAGATGTGGGCGCATTGGATGTTCGCAATCAGTGCAGCGGATTTGTATATGCATTGAGTGTGGCCGATCAGTTTATCAAATCAGGCATGTATAAAAACATTTTGGTAGTAGGCGCCGAAAAACATTCTTTTGGACTCGACTTCAGCACCCGTGGCCGCAATGTGAGTGTAATCTTTGGCGATGGTGCCGGAGCTGCAGTACTACAACCAACCGAAAAAGAAAATCAGGGAATACTTTCCACCCACCTACATAGCGATGGTACACATGCTGAAATATTGGCAATGTACAATCCCGGTACACATGCCAACCATTGGGTAAAAGAAAACAAACTGGCCGATTTTGATGAAGCAGAAATGGGTGAAATGTTTTTCAGTCATGCTATGATAGATAAAGCACAGGTATTTCCTTTCATGGATGGCCAAAGCGTTTTTAAAGTTGCCGTTGAAAAATTTCCGCAGGTTATCAAAGAGTCTTTGGAAGCAAATCAACTAACCACTGCCGACCTTTCACTGCTCATTCCGCATCAGGCTAATTTGCGAATAGCACAATTTGTACAAAAGAAATTGCAACTGAGAGAAGACCAGGTATTTAATAATATACAGAAATACGGAAATACCACAGCCGCATCAATTCCCATTGCACTGTGCGAAGCCTGGGAAGAAGGAAAGGTTAAAGAAGGGGATCTCGTTTGCCTTGCAGCATTTGGAAGCGGATTTACCTGGGCAAGTGCGTTACTGAGGTGGTAAATTTGTTGCAACTAAGATTTAGTTGTTTTCATCTTAACTCTGGCACGGCTAATTAAATATTATAACAAATGAAAAAAAGTCTAATCTTATGTAGTTTTATTTTAACTACTATGTGGATACAAGCACAAGGAAAATGGCAGATTATTGTCAATAAAAAAACATTGATTGCAACCAGCGAAATAAACGATTCCTTAAATACTCGCATCATAAAATCTTCCGTTTGGAAATCCGGTGGATATCTTGAAGTGAATTATACAGAAGCATCTCCCAGTAACTGGATTAAATCGCTTCATTTTATTGACGAGGTTAATAATGAATTAATAAAACGAGAAAATACGACACATACAAAAATTAAAATTTCTACTTTACGAAAATTATTTGCAGGCAAAAAAACACTACGCATTTATATGAGTATTGACCCGCCTAACCCCATGATGATGGCTCCTTCCAAAATGATAACTTTGTGCATATTGAAGCTGCCCTAGCACATGCAAAGAAAAATTATCTATATCATAAACCCGGTTGCTGGTACCAAAGACAAAGGTCAGCTACGGCAACTGATAGAAGATAAAACAACCCGGGCAGGAATTCCTTATCGTGTGTATGCTTCTGTAACTAATGGCGATTATTCATTTTTATTTCCGGTAATTAAAGAAGAACAGATAACCGATGTTGTAATAGCAGGTGGCGATGGAACTATCAATCAGGCCATCAACAGTTTGTTACCTTGTAAGGTTAATTTTGGAATCATTCCATGCGGCTCAGGCAACGGACTGGCCAATGCTGCACATATACCCAAAGAACCCGAAGCAGCCCTGCAGGTTATCTTTCATGGAAAAATAAATACGGTTGATGCTTTTAATATCAATCATCGGTTTTCCTGTATGCTTTGCGGCCTGGGTTTTGATGCGCAGGTAGCTCATGATTTTGCAACGCAAACCAAAAGAGGATTGACAACGTATGCAAAAATGACCGTAAAAAATTTTTTACGTTTAAAACGATTCCCTTTTACAATAAAGTTGGCTCAAAAAACATTTGAAACCGATGCCTGCTTTATCAGTATTGCCAACAGCAATCAATTTGGAAACAATTTCACCATAGCTCCTAAAGCAAGCCTCAATGATGGATTGCTGGATGTAGTGATTGTAACCGGAAAAAACAAACTCAGTTTTGTAATACAAACACTAAAACAATTAAAGGGATGGAATAAACTATCATTTGAAAATGAAATAAAAGAAAATAAAGGTGTCATCTATTTTCAAACGAACCATCTCTATATTTCAAATCCCGAATTAGCGCCTTTACATATTGATGGCGATCCGGCAGAAACAGCTAAAGAAATAAAAATAGAAATTTTAAAACACTGTTTCCGGCTGATACAACCTACTTAGTTTTATCGTCAACTTTTCTATACTATTTCCTACCGATTTCGTAAACCTTTTTGCATCATTTTTAAAAAACATTTCGGCACTGCCACTTACCTTTACTGCCGATGGCAAGATTCAACCGCAGAGATAGTTTCAACCTTTTATCAAAACTAACGCTTCGCCGCGCCTGGAACGGATTGAAGGTTTGGAGCAGCTATCAAATAAGTAAGTGGTTTAAAAAACCGGTACAATGGGGTTACCCTATTTCCATTTCATTTGAGCCTACTACTTCCTGCAATTTGCGATGCCCTGAATGTCCCAGTGGATTAAGAGCTTTTACAAGACCCACCGGTATGTTGCAGCAAAATTTTTTTAAAGACACTATTGATCAGTTGCATAAAGATCTTTGGTATCTGGTTTTTTATTTTCAGGGCGAGCCTTATCTCAATCCTTCCTTTTTGGATATGGTAAATTATGCTTCACAAAAAAAAATCTATACAGCCACTTCTACCAATGCGCATTACCTGAATGATGAAAATGCAAAACGAACTATTGAATCAGGTCTCGACCGTTTAATTATTTCTATTGATGGTACAACGCAGGAGGTATATCAGCAATATCGAGTAGGTGGGCAGTTGCAGAAAGTAATTGAAGGAGCCAAAAACATAGTAAAATGGAAAAAGCAGCTGAAAAGTAAAAAGCCATTTGTTGTATTTCAGTTTTTAGTAGTAAAGCCAAATGAACATCAAATAGAAGATGTAAAAAAACTTGCAATGGAATGTGGTGTGGATGATGTGTGGTTTAAAACCGCTCAGATCTACGATTTTGAAAACGACCCCAATGGATTAATTCCTTCCTTAGAAAAATACAGTCGGTATAAAAAAACTTCAAACGGATACCGGTTTAAAGGCAAGCTGGCCAATCATTGCTGGCGACTTTGGCATGATCCGGTTATCACTTGGGATGGATTAGTAGCTCCCTGTTGTTTCGACAAAGACGCACAACATAAAATGGGCGATTTGAAAAAACAATCATTCAAGCAAATTTGGAAAAACGGCAATTACATTAACTTTAGAAAACAAATACTAAAAGGCAGAAAAAATATTGATATTTGTGCTAACTGTAGTGAAGGCACCAAAGTATGGGAATCCTGATATTTAAATTTTTTATTGCATCATTACAGCAACAATAAACTTTATTATATGGAATTATCTACCACCATTGCTACTCGTTTGCAATATCAACATAAATCTTTATTGGAGGTTCTGGAAGGAGTATCAGAAGAACAGGTACACATAAAACAAACACCTGATAAATGGTCAATCTTTGAAATTATAGTTCATTTGCAAACCTATCAACACATTATTATCAAAAGAATTTCTCAAATCCGGCAGGATGAATATGTGCCAGTATTTGAAGCCTACAATGCGAATACAGACCCCATATTTCTTGAAAATTGCAAAAGAACTTTTCGTGAAATAATGCAAGACCTGATCACTACTCGTAAAGATATGGCGGCAGAATTTATGAAATTAAAACAAGCTGAATTGGATAAAAAAGGAATCCATCCGGTTTACGGAACCATGAGTCTTCAGCTTTGGCTAAACTTTTTCCTACTGCACGAAGCACATCATTTATTTGCCATTTTTAAACAAGCTGGGAAATTAAGAGCCGAGAAATAATTTCCAGGCTCATTAATTCCTTTCAAACTCAATTCAGTTTTATCAATCTTAGGTCTAAGGCTTGTGGTTAATGAGTTTTGATTATTAATACAAAAAAAAGAAACTGATTTGCATTTTACAATACCCTAAATGGGTGATTTTTTTTAAACCCCCTCATCCGTTACTTACTTTCTTTTCACGAAACTAAAATTTATTTCACATTTTAATGTTTAAACATTAATTTTGTTCCGTCAATTTCGCCATTCCTCAAAACAATACATTTGAAAGTTTTAAGAACAGCGGTTAATCAGTTAACTCAAATGATTTTAGAAGGGAAAATGCTACTACCATAATTAATCGATTGCGTAAAAAACTTCAGGAAAATGGGTGAAGTTCCTGAAACTTTTTATTTTTATACTATCCTCTTTTTTATATGGGTATTGAAAAAGATATACAACAGACAAAATTTAAAAACGCTTATCAGAAAGCAACGGTCAATTTAATTTATACCGTAGGTTGGATGCGGGATAAAACCAAATGTATTTTTGATGCAGCAGGCATCACCTCACAACAATTTAATATTCTGCGTATTCTACGCGGCAGCTTTCCAAAACCCATTTCAACGCTGCAACTAAGAGAAAGGATGCTTGAAAAAATGAGCGACACCAGTCGTATTGTGGACAGATTGATTGCTAAAGGTCTTGTAAAAAAAATTACCTGCAAAACAGACCGCCGTTTGGTAGATGTCATCATCACTGATAAAGGAAAAAAGCTTTTAGAAAACCTGGATAAAAAACAAGAAGAAATGGACCAGGTACTTGCAAAAATTTCAGAAGAAGAAGCTAATATTCTCAGCAATCTGCTGGATAAGATAAGAGATGGCGCTTGATACTGTATTTTCGCAGTAATCAGGTAACCATGAAGATGAAGTCAATTTTTATTTTTTTATTCGCATTTATTTTTGCCGCAACCGGTTTTGGACAATCAAAGCCCGAGTTTCGTGCAGTTTGGATTTCTACTGTAAGTAATATAGACTGGCCCAAAAACGGTGAATGGGATAGCGATAAACAAAAGGAATCTTTTATTCGTTTATTGAATAAGTACAAGGCCGATGGTTTTAATGCCGTTATTGTTCAAATACGTCCTGCAGGCGATGCCTTTTACCCTTCGGCATACGAACCCTGGAGCCAATGGCTTACAGGCACACAAGGCAAGGCTCCTGTTCCTTACTACGATCCATTGAAATTCATGATTGATGAAACCCATAAACGGGGAATGGAATTTCATGCATGGCTCAATCCTTTTCGGGCTGTGTTTAATATTAAAACAGCAACACTGGCACCTAATCATGTTACCAAACAGCATCCTGAGTGGTTCGTAAATTATGGTGGCAAAAAATATTTTAACCCCGGCATAGCCGAAGCCAGAAAATTTGTGGTTGATGTTGTTCATGATATTGTAAAGCGTTACAAGGTTGATGCCATACACATGGATGATTATTTTTACCCATATCGAATTCCGGGAAAAGATTTTCCCGATTACCGCACATTTCAAAATGCTGATACAAAACTTAGCCTTGCCGAATGGCGCAGAAGCAATGTGGACTCCACAATTGTTGCGCTTTATCGCACTATAAAAAAAGTAAATCCAAAATGTCAGTTTGGTATCAGCCCATTTGGCGTGTGGCGAAACAATGATGTGGACTCCACAGGCAGTGCCACCAGAGCGGGCATTAGTAACTACGATGACCTATATGCCGACATTTTATTGTGGCTGAAAAACGGCTGGATCGATTATGTAGCTCCTCAGTTATATTGGGAGATTGAACATCCCAAAGCTCCTTTCTTAACCCTGCTGGATTGGTGGAGCAATCATACCTATGGAAAAAATTGCTACATCGGAATTGGCATTTATAAAGCCGGCAGCAATGAAGCCTGGAAAGATACCATGCAACTTGGACGACAGATTGATGCCATTCGAAATACACCGAATGTGCAAGGAATGGCTTTTTACAGCAGTACTATTTTGGAACGCAATCCAAACGGATGGACTGATAGCCTCAGACTGAATTATTTTAAACAACCTGCAAAGACACCACAGATAAATTAATTGCATTTACTTTTGTATTCATCCACATTTTCAAAATCAAAAAAAATAAACTATGCCCGGCTACGAACTATGGAGCGATAAAGAAAGAAAAGAAGTAAATGATGTATTAAACACCGGAATTCTGATGCGTTATGGCTTCGATGGACCTCGCCAGGGTATTTGGAAAAGCAAAGAACTGGAATCGGCCATTTGCAACACATTTGGATGTAAGTATGCTCAACTTACATCCAGTGGTACCGCTGCATTATCTACTGCCATGAGCGCATTGGGTATTGGCTATGGCGATGAAGTCATCACCCCAGCTTTTACATTTGTGGCCAGTTTTGAAGCCATATTAAGTGTAGGCGCTGTTCCGGTTTTGGTAGATGTTGATGAAACATTGACCTTAAATCCTGAAGCGGTTCGCAGCGCCATTACACCCAAAACAAAAGCCATCATGCCCGTACACATGTGTGGCAGCATGGCAGATATGGATGCCTTGCTTAACATTTGCAAAGAGCATCAACTTCTGCTTTTGGAAGATGCCTGTCAAAGCATTGGAGCTTCTTACAAAGGCAAACATCTGGGCACCATTGGCCATGCCGGTACTTTTTCATTTGATTTTGTAAAAACGATGACCTGTGCCGAAGGTGGCGTGGTAATGACCAATGATGAAAATGTTTTTACGAATTCGGATGGTTTTACCGATCACGGACACGATCATAAAGGCGCCGACCGTGGTGCCGACCTGCATCCCTTTATTGGCTATAATTATCGTATATCCGAACTACATGCTGCCGTAGGTCTTGCGCAAATAAAAAGATTGCCTGAGTTTTTGGCAACACAGAAAAAAAATCATGCGCAGCTAAAAAACATACTATCTCAAGTAGCTGAGGTTTCATTCAGAAAAATACCAGACCCCGCCGGCGATAGTTGTACATTTCTTAGCTGGTTTTTACCAACAGAGGCACAAACCATGGCCGTTGTATCTGAAATGAAAACACAGGGAATTTTAGCCGGCAATTTTTACTGGTACGACAATAACTGGCACTACATACGCAAATGGGATCATTTGAAAAATGCGATCACATTAAATGCTTTGCATCCCGATTTGAAAGCACAAGTAATTCATCATGCCAACAAAGATTTTAGCGCCAGCGACGCCGTCATGAGTCGTTGTATTTCTACTTCCATCAGTTTGTTGTGGACTGAAGAGCAGATAAAGGAAAAGGGAGAAAAAATGGTGGGTGCAATTTTGAAAGTGTTGAAATAAGCAAGGCTTCACACATTTGTATCAAATTCGCCTGAGTCCATTTTCTTCTGAAGGATGGACTCTATTTTTGACAAAATGGTTTCCGGCGTATCTCCGGGTTTTATATCTATACCTTCCAGTGCTTTAGTTACACTGTTTACCAAAAAATCATAACGAGCGAACTTTTTATAAAAATGCTTTACGTCCCATTTCCCCCAATATTCTCCTTCATCATCTAATGTGAACGAAGCAAAATATTTATTGCTTATATATTGAAGTAGTTTTAATAGTGCGATATGCAACTCCGGTCCCGCATACTGTGTTTTTACTGATATTACTTCAATCATCAAATCATTTGTAAGATGATCGTAGAAAACCAGTTTTGCCGGGCATACTAACTCTCCATTGGGCAAAAAAGTTAAAGAAACTGTTTCGCAATTTTCGGGAGTGAAGGAAATACCTTTTACATCCAGCGGTGTATATTTTGTAAATTTTTCTTTTGAAATATTCTGATTAGGATTTTTAGGTTCAAATAATTGAAACGGCCATTGCATCGTTTTACAGATGTCGGCCAACTCCTCCATCATTTCAGTTATGATGGCATAATCTTTAATCTTACCTTGATAGTGAATGGATAAACCCATGTTATTATTTCAGAATAGTTGTGCCTTCAAATAATTTTGATTGATAAATTATATCAGCACCCAACAGCCGCCAATTTATATTTACATGTATAGCATACTCAAATTTATTCTTTTCGTCGGATTTTTTTATATTAATCAATACTGGTTTCAATTTTGTTCCCATCACAAACCCTGTAGTGGAAACTGAAGCACTAAGGGGATAAATAATATCTCCATCTTTGTCTTTACAATAATTAATTAAAATTGATACTTGGAAATCAAATTCTTTTCCAAATCAATACGCATGATGTGTGTTGAATTGCTATCTAAGCTATCTGCAGGTGTGTACTCCCACGTTGTTAAATGGCCTTTTGAAGTTTCTCTTTCCGCCTCCTGTATTCTTGAACTACTCATAATAGCCAAAATACCAAAAACAAAAACTAAAGATGCTAAAAGACCTGTTCTTTCATTAATTAGTTTTGTAGCTTTGAAGCATAAGTATATAAATAAAACACCTAATGCAATATTTAATAAACTCCAAAGTAAATAAGTCATCTTATTTTATTTATTTCTTTCCTTCCAAAAATATTACATAGGCCAAATTGCCCAGTCTAAATCTAAATAAAAATGGAAACTTTTTGTCCATTTCCAATTCTTTTTTACAAAACCAACCCATATCGCTTATCTGTTCTTTGTTCAAATTTGTAAAATTCAGATTAGAAATATTTTTTTTGGGCAAGGACGATGCCAGTGCTTAGATGCCGAAATTTGCCAAGCGCATTTTCCTTTATTGCTATCCCATAGTTGGTATTTCTCATTTCAAAAACAGATGAACGAGTAGAATCTGTACTGCAATCATTTTGGCTGTATGCACGAAATGAAAACAGTGTACACAGCACAACAATTATTTTAAGACTTCGTTGCAACACACTTAATTCTTTTCCCCCTAAATTTACGGCATTATTTTTGTGCAAAGGGCGGATTTTTCCGCAAATTTTAAAGATTTAAACCATGGCCTTAAGCCAGCGCTTACAGCAAAAACTGTTACAAAAACTGTCGCCACAGCAAATTCAATTGATGAAATTGCTGCAGGTACCTACGGCCAATCTGGAAACCCGCATCAAAGAAGAACTGGAAGAAAATCCAGCGCTGGAGCTGGATGAAGACAAGCACGAAGACGATGCAAGCGAGATAAAAGATGAGTTTACCGAAACAAATGAAGAAGAATATGAAGAAGCTGATGGCAGTGAAGAAGATTATGACAATATAGATATAAGCGAATATGTACAAGATGGCGATGATGAAGTAGGCGATTATAAACTACGTGATGATAATTATCCTGAAGAAGATGAAGGCAGGCAGTTGCCTTTTAAAACGGAAACCAGCTTTTATGAACTACTCATCAACCAATTGGGATTATTAAACCTTGAAGAGAAAGAACATACTATTGCCACACAAATTGTAGGAAGTATAGACGAGGATGGCTATTTGCGAAGAGAAACTTCTGCCATTGTTGATGATCTGGCTTTCCGTCAAAATATTATTGCTACAGAAGCAGAGGTCGAAAACATTATTCGTCTCATTCAGCAGTTTGACCCACCGGGTGTAGCCGCCCGTAGCTTGCAAGAATGTCTGCTGATACAACTACGCCGCCTGAAAGATGAAGGGAAAAAAGTAGATATAGCCATCAAAGCTATTACAAAATACTTTGACGAGTTTACCAAAAAGCATTACGAAAAAATACAGCGTGGCCTCAATATAGATGATGAACAACTGAAGGAGGTAATGCAGCAAATCATCAGACTAAACCCCAAGCCCGGTGGCAATGTAGGCGAAATCAACAAAGCAGAAACCTATGTAGTACCCGATTTTTTTATCATGAATAATGGCGGAAAGCTCGAACTTACATTGAACAGCCGCAATGCACCCGAACTACGTATCAGCGAAGGATACAGAGATATGCTGAAAGATTATGACCGTGGTTCAAAAAAAGATAAGCGACAAAAAGAAGCCGTACTATTCATTAAACAAAAAATTGATGCTGCCAAATGGTTTATTGATGCCATTAAGCAAAGACAACATACATTGCTCAGTACGATGAACGCCATTATGGAACACCAGTATAACTTTTTTCTTACCGGCGATGAAACCGCATTGAAACCCATGATATTGAAAGACATTGCCGAAAAAACAAATCTGGATATCTCTACCGTAAGCCGGGTGGCTAATAGCAAGTTTGTACAAACAGAATTTGGAACCTATCGGTTAAAATTTTTCTTCAGCGAATCTTTAAGTACCGATAGTGGCGAAGAGGTATCTACCAGAGAAGTAAAGAAAATATTGAGCGACCTGGTTGAAAGTGAAGAAAAAAAATATCCTTTGAGCGATGAACGCCTTACAGAGCTATTACAGGAAAAAGGCTACAATATAGCCCGTCGTACAGTAGCCAAGTACCGGGAGCAACTTAATATACCCGTAGCAAGATTAAGAAAGGGATTGTAAAAACATTTATTTAGCAATGTAATGCATGCATCAAAATGGTAAATCCTCTTTTGGCTCATCGTCGTAATTATTAAACGATGGGCTGTCGGCAGCATCTTGATTTTGTTTTGCAGCACCTGCGGCTTCTATTCTCCAGGCTTTTACATCGGTGTACCAGCGGCCATTATATTCCCTGCTTTCTACATCAAAAGAAATAGAAAGCATAGTTCCTGCTACCAGCAATTTTTCGTTTATTTTATCGCCCCAAACAGAAACACATACTTTTTTGGGGTATTGGCCTTCTGTCTCTACAATTATATCTTGTTTTTTCCATTGCCCGTTTTTACCGTTACCGGTTTGCAAAGGCAATATCTGAACGAGTTTGGCAGTTAGTTGCATAAATAATAATAATTAATAAGAGCGAATGTACTTCCATTTTTTATCATCAGCCATTAAAACTTATACTTCATTTGGCAAGAGTCTGAAGGCATCTCAAAAATTGGTTTTAGCAAGGTAAGCTATTGGCAGGTTCAAAATTCAAAATACGGCTTACTGTTAAATATTTTTAAAGAAGATAAAAAAGGGCAAGAATAAATATGAAATTATTTAGGTCTTTGCATTTGAGAAGCTAAAAGCAATTCTGTATTTTGCGATGTTATAAATCCTACAACCAACACACCTTATGGTATTTGCCGACCTGTTATTTCTGTTTTTGTTTTTACCCTTGTGTCTTATTTTTTATTACAGCACCGGTAATGCTACCTGGCGCAATTGGGTATTGATTGTTTTTTCATTAATCTTTTATGGTTGGGGTGAACCCATCTGGATTTCATTATTGATTCTCTCTTCGCTCGTGGATTGGGCCAATTCAATATTTATAGACAAGCACCGAGGTACCAAGTGGGCTAAGGTGGGAGTTACGTTTACAGTAGTGTTTAATTTATGCCTGTTAGCCACATTTAAATATGATGTATTTCTGGTAGATCAGGTAAATGCATTGCTGGGTACACAATTCAAGGCGCCCGGCTATGGCCTTCCCATTGGTATTTCATTCTATACCTTTCACACCATTTCTTATGTAGTAGATGTGTATCGTGGCGATATAAAGGCTCAAAGAAATTTTCCCAATTTTCTGATGTACGTTTCTCTATTCTCCTCACTGGTAGCGGGGCCTATCATCAGGTATGCACATGTAGAAAAAGAAATATACGGCCGCAAAGAAAATCTTCGTGATTTCAGTTTGGGTATATCTCGTTTTTGTATTGGTCTTTTTAAAAAAGTAATTATTGCCAATATAGCGGCCGAGATGGTGGCTAAATATATGGGTGATAAAAGCCATGTAATTACACTTACGGATATACATGCTTTATCAAGCCTGGAAGCCTGGGTAGGCCTCATTATGTTTGCACTTCAAATTTATTTTGATTTTTCCGGCTATTCAGATATGGCCATTGGACTGGGGCGAATGTTTGGATTTCATTTCCGCGAAAATTTTGAATATCCCTACATTTCAAAATCAATCAGTGAGTTTTGGCGAAGGTGGCACATTTCATTAGGCAGTATTTTTCGTGATTACGTTTATATTCCATTGGGCGGAAATAAAAAAAGAGTTTATTGGAATTTATTTGTAGTGTGGTTTCTTACGGGCATGTGGCATGGTCCCAGTTGGAATTTTATTTTCTGGGGTTTGTACTTTTTCATATTTATAGCTTTAGAAAAAGCTTTCTTACAAAAATGGCTTGATAAATCGCCGGCATTCATCGCTCACCTTTATGCATTAATCATCATCATTCCGGGTTGGGTCATTTTTTATTTTACTGATACACAGATGTTGGCTGCTTATGTAGTAAAAATGTTTTCATTTACCGGTAGTGTCGCCGGCAATGGCGAGGTATTAAATTTGCTAAGCACACATTTATTCTGGCTGATACTTGCATTGATATTATGTATGCCGGTTTTTCATGTAGTTAAAAAATGGATTGATAAAAAAGTGGGGCGCATCCGGTTTTACGATACAGCCGTTATCGGGTTCAATGTTTTATTGCTGTTTATTTGTATTGCGCAACTGGTAGGCAAGAGTTATAATCCGTTTATTTATTTCAGGTTTTAAATTTGTGATGTGTTATGAGTGAGACAACTAATAATAAAATTCATATTGTAAATATTGTGGTCTTCTGCATTTTACTACTGGCAGGTGGTGTCGCCTCTCTTGCAATGAAAAAAGAAAAAGTATCCTTAATGGAAAACCGGACGCTGGCATCTTTTCCTGAATATTCTGACAGTATGCTGTGGAGCGGCAAATATTTCCGAAAAATAAATGAATATTATGCCGATAATTTTCCATTGAGAGATCAATGGATGAGTGTATCCAATAAATTCAGAAATATCATTGGATTCAAATCCAGCGAAATCACAATCTATGGCGGTGTTGACAATCCGGAAGCAAATGAAAAGCCCGATACGTTGGTTGATAAGATAAATGACGGCCCATTGCCTGATGATGGCGCTGTGGGAGAAAAGAAAAAAGGAGTTTTTGTATTTAAGAGCCGTGCATTTGAAATGTTTGGTGGTGGACCCGGCATAGGAAAAACTTATGCTGACGTTATCAATTCATATAATCAGCTATTATCACCACAAGGCATACAGGTATATAATCTTATCATTCCTGTTGCATTGGAGTTTGAGCTTACAGAGAAGTATGCTAAAATGCAAAAGCCTAACCGGCCGGCTATAGAAAATATTTACAATAGCGAAGATGCCAATATTAAAAAAGTGTGGGCTATCGACTCCATTCGCCAGCATCGCAATGAATATATTTATTTTAATACCGACCACCACTGGACCAGCTTGGGAGCCTATTATGCCTATAAAGCTTTTTGTGTACAAGCGGGGCTTACGCCTGTAAATATTGATACCGTGGTATTTAAAGTAAAGCCCTCCTTTCTGGGTTCACTTTACCGACTTACCCGAGATCCTTCGCTTGAAAAAAATCCGGATTCCGTCAGATATTTTTTATTTAAGGACTCAGTAAGTTTTTATATCGGCAGCAATCAGATAGGAAGCTGGAGTAAATCAAAAATGTATGGTGAGGGCGCTAAAGGATCTAATAGTTATTCTGTTTTTTTACAAGGCGACCTGCCGATTGTAAAAATGGAAACACAGCATAAGAATGGAAGAAAAATTGCAATTGTAAAAGAATCATACGGCAATGCTTTTGCGCCATTTCTTATAAATAATTATGAAAAAGTAATAGTAGTAGATCAACGATACTATACCGGCGATTTTATTAAAATGTTAAAGGCCGAAGGTATCAATGAGCTACTGTTCATCAACAATATTTTTGCTGCACATACTCCTTTTCATATTAATAAAATCAAGGGGTTGAAAAAATAACCTGCAATGAAAACTTTTATCTTCCTGTTATCGGTAATGATCACCATTGTTTCCTGCAATCAGTCGGGGAAAAATAAGAAACCCGCTACAGCCGATACTTTGACAGAAAAAAAGAAAGATACGGTAGTGGTATTGCCACGCATTCTGCCCGATGATAGTGATGTGGGAGTTAAGAAAGGGGCAGTCTTTATTTATAAAAACAGAGGATTTGAATTGTTCAGCGGTGGCGCATCAATGGGCAAAGCTTATGCATCCGTTATCAATCAGTATAATCGATTAAAAATCCCGGGATTAAAAATTTATAATCTTATTATACCAAATGGTTTTGAATTTGAAGTAAGAGAAAAATATAAAAATCTGGCAAAACCTGCCAAAGAAGCCATCAATGAAGTTTTTGCTGCTGAAGATCCTGAGATTATTAAAATCAATCCGGTAGATGAATTAAGACGGCACCGAACAGAATACCTTTATTTTCATACAGACCATCATTGGACCAGCCTGGGAGCCTATTATGCTTACAAAAGTTTTTGCGCATCAGCGGGTCTTACGCCGGTAGTATTAGACTCCATACCATCAAAAGTAAAACCGAATTTTTTGGGTTTTTTTTACCGGCTTACAAAATCTGCAATTTTAAAAAACAACCCCGACTCGGTTCGATATTATTTGTTTCCCGATTCTGTAAATTTTTTTATAGGCAGTAAAGCCATTGGCTATTGGGCACCATCGCACATGTATGCCGAGCAGGCCAGTGGCGATAATAGTTATTCCGTTTTTTTACAGGGCGATTTACCCATTTGTAAAATGGAAACACAACACAAAAACGGCAGAAGAATTGCGCTTGTAAAAGAATCTTACGGTAACGCCTTTGCTCCTTTTTTGATAAATAATTATGAAAAGGTAATTGTAGTAGATCAACGATCTTACAAAGGCGATTTTATCAATATGCTGAAAGCAGAATACATCAATGAACTGTTATTTATAAATAATATTTTTGCTGCACACACGCAGTTTCATATTGATGATATTAAAAATCTTGCGTTTAGAGGAGCTAATAAATAATCCATCTTATAGCTTCAGGTTCTTTTGTACCCATGCCACTTTCGGCTTTAGCTCTGCTGTATATTTATCGCCGGTAGCATATTTTACATATTTAAGAAAGTGATAATAATCCTCTTTAGGATATTTCTTTTTCCATTTGGAGTATCGCTTATCCTGCCAGCTTTTATAATAGACGATACAGGCGGAGTCTGATTCAAATTTTTTGCATTTATTTTTTCCCACATAAAAACCAAACAGATTATGATATCGCAGGCAGCATTTTTTACAACTCAGGTTGCCCGTTTCTTGCATACATTGTGCCATTACAAAATCCGGATGCAGTATGCCGGCAGCCTTAATAGCATCATACATTGCTTGCATTTTCGCCTTATCTGTTTTTTGGGAAACCGCGTTTTTGAAAAAGCAACAGCTAAAGAATAATAGAAATAATAATCTCATGTATAATTATTTTTTTTGCCCGTCTACTCAAGAGTATAATAAAAATACAAATTCTATTTGCATTTCAACAATTGTATTACTTTGCACTGCAATAAAGAATAAGTATGGAACATCAGGGAATGAAAGTAAGCAAGTTAGAACATCATGTATTTTCAAAAGACGTTTCTAATGTTATTCAAAATCCTGCGCTTCGGTTTTTTGCAAAAATAATTTCTTACATTTTTCATCCGGTTTTTGTTCCTGTTTATATGATGTTGTACATGGTATATGTGCATCCCTATTTATTTGCGGGTATGATGCCTCAGGATAAATTCAGGGTAAGTGCCATGGCAATTTTAATGTTTACATTTTTCCCTTTGGTTACGGTTGGGTTATTAAAGGCATTAGGTTTTATTGAATCTGTTTATTTGCATACACAGAAAGACAGAATCATTCCTTTAATTGCCTGTGGTGTTTTTTATTTCTGGATTACCTACATCTGGTGGAATAGTAATAAGATAACCGGCAATTTTTTTATTCCTCAACAATCTGTTCAGTTTGCACTATCCGTTTTCTTTGCTTCCTGGCTGGGGTTGATGATTAATATAAAAATAAAAGTGAGCCTGCATGCCATTTCCATGGGCGTACTACTTACTACAATGCTCTTATTTGCATTAAGCAGTCAAATAAACTTTGGTTTATGGCTTGCTGTTGCTTTGCTATGTACCGGCATGGTATGTACAGCCCGTTTGATGGTATCGGATCATAAATCGTATGAAATTTATTTCGGTTTGCTGGCAGGAGCATTGGCTGTATTTGCAGCAGATTTTGTAGTGAAGCAATTTTCATAAATTATTTATTGAAAACAAAAAAAGGCTCCCAAAGGAGCCCTTTCAATTTTTGACACTGAAATAAATTATTTCAGATTTTTAGCAAGGTGCTTAGCCATATCAAACATTGATACCTGGCCTTTTCCACCAAATACTACTTTCAGGTTAGCATCAGCATTGATCATGCGTCTGTTTTTGCTGTCCTGAAGTTTGTTCTTTTTAATGTATTCCCAAACTTTCTTAACCACTTCTGTACGTGGCATTGCTTTGCTACCCACTACAGCTGCTAGAGCTGGACTTGGAGTAAGCGCCTTCATAAAGGCGGGGTTTGGTTTACGGGCTGATTTCTTTTTAGCTGCTTTTTTCTTTGGAGCTGCTTTCTTTACTGCTTTTTTAGCTGCTTTTTTAGCTGCTTTTTTAGCTGCTTTTTTCTTTGCCATTTTTTTTAATTTAGAATGTTAACGGGTTAAAAATTTTTAACATCCCAAATGTATAGTATTTTTTTCATTGAGAAATCCAAGATTTTCCCAATGAAAAAAGGGCAATGGTGGATAAGTTAGAAAAGAGGGGTAACATTTGAATTTGGCTCCAAAATTTTGGCCATATTTTTTTCGGTCAATCAGTTTTTCTAACTCCTTAAAATCCCTATTTTTGCAGCCCGCCGAACAGGCGGAAAGGTATTCCTCCTTAGCTCAGTTGGTTAGAGCATCTGACTGTTAATCAGAGGGTCGTTGGTTCAAGTCCAACAGGGGGAGCTAAAGCTTTTAGATAGATTTCTAAAGGCTTTTTTCGTTTTATAATATTGAGTTTATACAGATCTGCTGGTTAGTCCCCACATCATCGTGGGAGAGGGTCGTCCCGATGCAAATCGGGACAGGGGGAGCTGAAAAAGCTTTTAGATAGATTTCTAAAGGCTTTTTTCGTTTTATAATATTGAGTTTACACAGATCTGCTGGTTAGTCCCCACATCATTGTGGGAGAGGGTCGTCCCGATGCAAATCGGGACAGGGAAGTAAAAGCCTTTAGAAGTAAAATTCTAAAAGATTTTTCGTTTTAAAGCTGAAATGGCATGTTGGTTTAAGTGCACTTATATCAACCCCTGCTTTGTTGCCCTGCCGATAAGTATGGCAGTATTTTTTGCTTTTAATTTTTCCAGCAGGCTTTTGCGGTGAGTATTTACTGTAGGTACACTGATAAATAATTTATCGGCAATTTCATTATTGGTTAATCCTTCGGCAATTAATAAAAGCACTTCTTTTTCTCTACGGGAAATGGGAGGCATTTTATCTTCTTTGTCTCTTAAAGAAAGATTGGCTTCATGACTTAAAAAAGTTTTTCCCTGTTGTACAGCAACAATGGCCTCCAGCAGTTCTTCTTTGTCAGCATTTTTCAACACATAACCCGAAGCGCCATTGTCTATCATATTGCGGATAAATGCCTGTTGATTGAAAGTGCTTAATCCCAGAACAAATACCGAAGGAAATTTTTGCCTGACTTCCTTGCACAAATCTATCCCACTCATATCAGGCAGATTAATATCCATTAAGATAATATCCGGTTGTTGGTTTTTCAAAAAACCCAGGCAGGATGCTGCATTGGTAGCATGGCCCATCCATTCAATGCCTTTTTCATTTTGCAATAAAGAGCGGATGCCTTCAATTACCATGTAATGATCGTCAACGATGAATATGCTTGTTTTCATTTTTATTTGTTTTTCGCCACGAAGACACTAAGGCACTAAGGTTCACTAAGTTTCTTTGTGCTGCTTCGTGTCTTTGTGCCTTTGTGGCAAGATTTTTCGCCACTAAGACACAAGGGCACCAAGGTTCACTAAGATTTTTCCTTTGTGTTGCTTCGTGTCTTTGAGCCTTGGTGGCAAGAATATTTTTCACCACGAAGACACCTGGGCACCAAGGTTCACTAAGATTTTTTCTTTGTGCTACTTCGCGTCTTTGTGACTTGGTGGCAAAATATCTCAAATACTTATTTCAATCAACACCGAAGTGCCTTTGCGCTCACCACTCTGCACATCAATTTTACCTTTCAAAAATTCAACCCGGTTTTGAATATTGCTCCAGCCAATTCCATTTGCATTTTTTAATGTGGCAATATCAAATCCTTTGCCGTCATCTTCCACTGTTACCGATAAAAGTTTTTCTGCTTTTGCATACTGCGCCTGTACCAATAAATTTTTAGCTGCCGCATGTTTAATCGTATTGTTTACCAACTCCTGCACAATACGGTAAATGGTTACAGCAGTAGTTTGTTCAATTTCAGTTTCATTCAACCCCATGGAATGATAACTGGTGTGTATGACGCCACTTCTGTCTATTTCATTACAATACTCTTTTAGCGCAGTATCCAATCCATATTTCACCAACACTTCGGGCATCATATTATGTGCCACCCGGCGCATTTCTCTGATGGAGCTGTCCAGCATATCAATGCTGCGTTCAAAAGCCTGTGCATTGTCAGGCGTCATGATTAAATTGCCTTTCATATTGCTTAATGAAAATTTAATGCCACTGAGCATGCCACCCAATCCATCGTGCAAATCTTTGGCCAGGCGGGTGCGTTCCTGTTCTTCTCCCTTTAGAACAGCCTCTGTAGCGGTGAGTTGTTTTTCTGCTTCCAATTCATCTATCCTTGCCTGTTGAAGTTTTTGGCGGTTTTTATAGTTGCGATAACTTAATAGTGAAATTAAAAGTAAAGCAACAGCACTGCCGGCAAGTATATAGTTAAGTGTATTTTTGTGACGGAGTTGTGATTTTTGTAACTGGATTTGTGATTCTTTTTTTTGAGTTTCAAATCTTTTTTCCAAAAGCAGTGTTTTGTTTTGAACCTCCTCGCCTGTCAACATATTTTCAATGCTCTTTGTACTATCCAAATATCTTTCTGCCCCTACAATATCGTGCATGGCAAATAAAATGCTGGACATTAATTTAAATCCTTCCACTTTATCTGCCTTCATATCCAGGCTGTCCGCAATTTTTAAAGATGCAGATATGTATTCTTTTGCTTTTGCAAAATCCTTTTGTAACAAATACAGGAAAGCCAGTCCTCTCCCTGCTGTTACTTCGCCATTTACCTCACCTATTTCCCTGCTCAATGCCATTGCATTTTCAAAGTTTGTCTTCATGCCTTTGGTATCATAGCGATGAAAATAGATATTTCCAATCCCAAGAAAACAGGTAATCTCCATTAATTTGTGCCCGTTTTTTTTCCCAATTTCCAGCGACTCGTTATAACAAGCCAGGACAGAGTCTGGATATCCGAGTGATTGATAATTATTTGCCAGGTTTACCAATGCCTGCCCCAGTTCCAATTCATTTCCTGCTTTTCTAAAATATTGTGCCGCAGATTTACCATAAGCCACCCCTTTGGCAAACTGATACAGATTTAAATAAGCATTTTGCATCAGGTCATTCATCCGGGCTACAAAATATTCGTTATTTATTTTTTCAAAATATTGCTTTGCGGTTTCATAATAAAAAACGGCACTATCATTCTGTCCCAAATAATTAAAATTATTACCGGCATTTGCCATCGCTTTTGCGGTGAGCAAATCATCTTTCAATGATTTTGCTAATTCAATGGCTTGTTTGTTCAACAATAAAGCACTTTCATAAGCGCCTTTAGAATTTAATATTGCAGTATAGTTTGCAGCAAATTTGATAATGCCTCTTTTATAATTGAGCCGTTTACTTAGGTTGCCGGCTTGTAAATAATAGATGCCGGCTTGATTGGGGTCAGTATATTCAATTTCGTTTCCAATATCAATTAACAACAACACTTTTGCAGTATCTTCTTTGGCTACTGATAATTGTTTCAACAGGCTATCCTTCTTCAATTCGGATTGTGCCGTTGAGTTTAAGTGAGCAACAGACAATAAAGCCAGTAATACTATAAGTGGTTTTGTCATTTTACAATAGTTCATGCTACCAATGTACAAAAGAAAGGAATCATTGGGAACGGGATATCATCTTTTTTAATGATTTTTTCTTTGTGCTGAAACAGGGTTTTGCCACAGATGCACAGATGATAGTAGACACCAAGGTTCACTAAGATTTTTTCTTTGTGCTGCTTCGTGTCTTTGTGCCTTTCCCGATTGCATACGGGACAGGAGTGGCAAGAAAATGATTTCGCCACGAAGACACCAAGGCACTATTCCGACAGCTATTGGGACACTAAGTTTTTTTTATATCTGTGCATCTGTGGCAAAAAAAAATCATCTTTTTTAATGACTACGCTCCCTTTATACTTATTCTATTTTTACATTACTAATTTCTAAATTAAATACAATGCTTAAACATCTTTGTTTGTTTATCGTTCTTTGTTTTTGGGGTTTACAAATAAATGCCCAATACAGTGATCAGGAGTTAAACAGAGATTCAGTTGTAGGCTGGAAATATATCAGTAACCCCATCAATCCTAAAGCAGTTTATAAACCCATCAAAAGTCAGTACGGCTTTTCTTATTCAGTATGGCAGCAGCAGGCTTCAGATATGTTGATAAATTGGATACAACAATCTTACCTGCCCCGCGGGTTGGTGATGCGTACCATTGCAAAAAATGACCAGCGCTGGTATGTGGATGCCAATGGGCCATTGCAAAGCTATGGTGTAAACTTTTTGGGATACGATGCGCATTTTGTAAATGGTAAAATTGACCTTCATTGCTGCGAACAGGGACAAAGATTAGTAGCCGGTTTCAATGATTTTCCGGGTGTATATATAAAAGGCTTTAATCCCGGTGGTATGTATTTTTTTGCAGAACAGGCTTCGTTCAGTGCCGGAGAAGATGAAAAAAAACTATCTGAAGAAGGAGTTGATAAAAAAATTCAACCGAATGTATATCCTTACCGCACTTACCTTGACCATTTTCATAACAATGGTCAACCCTTCAATAAAATTGGAATCGTCATTCCTAAAAATGGCGAATGGCCTTTTAAACCGGTGCTGGTAAAAGATGCGATTGCTTTTTATCGTGAGCAATTGGCTGCCTACCCCGATTTGCTGAAGTATGATTACGATTACCGTATAAAAGAAATTAACGAAGCCATAGAACGTTTAAAACCTTATTACAATGAACCGGCAAAAATTCTTAACAGAACTATACTTACTGATGATAAAGAACATTCGGCTATAAGCCCTGTTGATATTATCAACGGAAAAAATACAGACAAAACATTTCCAGAATATTTTATGCTCGTTTCTGCTACACAACAAACCATTGACCTTACAAAAAAAGACAATCCGCTTTGGGTATATTTCAATTTAACACCAAAAAATATGGAGATGCAGGGAATCATTTCAAAGTTTGATACAAAGTTTGGCACAGGAATACAAGACCAGGTAAATGCATTATTGAATAATCTGAATTTTGATTACATCGCTAAATGGCTTTCCGACCCGGCTAAAATGAAAGGCATTGCTTACACACCTGCGAAAGCACCTGCAACAACTTCGGGCAATAATATAACTGCACCGGTAACTGTTTCCACAACTGCCTCATCAAAAAACAAAGACCCCTTTACCATTTTGTATGAAGACTTTGATGGCTATGAAGCCGGAACTTTTTCTGCGAAAGGCTGGCATACTTACGGTCATGATGGGCATAGTTTTGAAAACGCCACTTTAAATACTATAAGCGGGCAACCAGGCAAATGGATTTCTATTCCGGATGCATATACTTTCTATCCGGATTTCTCAAAGCAGCTTCCTGCAGCATTTACAATAAGCTACGATGTGTATTTTGGGAGCAATATTTCAAATAAGAGAACACCTCTTTATTTCAGGATAGATACTAAAGACCACAATCCTAAAAAAAGTAACCCGATAGATTTACACGACATCAATAGGGAAGGTTTTCAATTTGCAATAGCTATGAGTGGTGAAGGAGAAACCAACAAAAGATACATGAGTGCCAACATGGATGAAGTAAGCAACAAAATAAACACTGCTCCCTTTAAAGCAAAAGATATTGCACATATCAGCATTTCAATAAATGGCGCTTCCATTGCCGTTTTAGTAAATGGTAAGGAAGTGAAACGTGATGATAATGCATTGCCCGCGGGAAAATCTTTTAAGAGGATTGGCTGGTATTGTGGCGATCCGGGTATCTACCTTGGAAATATTTATGTGAAGAGCAACCCTGCTGTAAAATAAGAAATATCAATGCCACAGATGCACAGATATAAACCACACCATTTTACTTGTTTAATCTTATGTAGTAATTAGACCTTCTTAAAATTCCATCTGTGCATCTGTGGCAATATTTTAAAAAACACATTTATAACTTTATCATTACAATATCAACCGCTTATAACTCAATTTCAACTCACCAAAGTTCACAATCAATGCAATCCGATTATCTGAAACCTTTAGATAGTTGATTGCCTGGGCTACATGTTCATCCGCAATTGCTTTAATTCCTTTCACTTCCAGAATAACCTTGTCAAAAACAACAAAATCAGCATAAAATTTATGCGGTAAAATGATTCCCTTGTAATTAACTGCGTATTCTTTTTCTCTTTCAAAAAGGATTCCAGTATTTCTAAATTCGTATTCTAGTGCATCCTTATAAACAATCTCCAGAAAACCGGCGCCGAGTTGATTGTGTACCTCCATACAAGTGCCAATAATTTGGTAGGTCTCGTCTTTTAAGGGAAAGTTTTCGTTCATGATTATAGGTTTTGAGATGAATCAAAATTAAATATTATTACCACAGATGCACAGATAAGCAACAATGCAATTTGAATGTTTTACAAACGAAATTAAACTTCTTAAAAGCTATCCGTGCATTCATGGAAATTTTATTCTTAAAATATCATCTGTGCATCTGTGGCTATATTTCTAAAAATCATCTTTTTTAATGATACCCCCACATTGTAAGCCAAACTACTTTTATTACAAACAATTTATAAAATGAAAAAGATAATACTTCTTCTATTTATGCTTCCTGTAATGGCTGTAGCACAACAAACTCAAAACATGGAAGATGCCATGAAGAAAATGGAAGAATTGAAAAAAAACATGACCCCGGAACAGCGGGCCATATTGGATAAAATGGGCATTGATAAAACCATGCAAACTGTCCAGAAAAATATGCAACAGGGAAAATCAAGTGCAGTGATGATGCCCACCGGCGATCCTAATAAAATTCCGGAAACAATTTCCAGTTTGTCCATACCTGCGACACCAACTGATAAATCAAAATTGATAGCATATCTCAAGCCCATATTTTCTGAAACACAGAAAGCCATGAAACCGGATCATGTACAATCAGTTGAAAGTTTATTGAATCAGGGCAAACAAACAGGGCAAATGGCAATGGTGTTTTGGACACAAAATGAATTGGATAAAGCACTGTATCTATTGGAAAATGCCTGTATCACCAATCCCGATGATTATTTGTCATTAAATAATTTAGCTGCACTGCTTACCTTGTCCGGCTATGCACATAAGGCATTACCGCTTTTATTATATGCACAAAAATTTGTACCCGAGAGTGGCACGTTGCTCAATAATATCGGGCAGGCTTACCTGAGTTTGGGATATGTAGATAAGGCCAAATCCCTTTTAATTTCTGCTTCATCAAAAGATACAAACAATGCAGAGGCTTATCGTTCACTGGCACTTATTGCACAGAAGCAAGGCAACAATACACTTTGCGGCAGTTATCTTGAAAAAGCCATTGCACATGGCGGCGCTACATCAGAAGCTATCAACCTGTTGAATTCCGTAACACCCGGAA